>Ga0080013_1000352_pt1 | contig 65155 bp, 81 predicted proteins | sample ETNvirenome_6_85_FD_69236 | JGI IMG/M metagenome (GOLD analysis project Ga0080013, IMG submission 69236) | Marine viral communities from the Pacific Ocean - ETNP_6_85 (SPADES assembly) (version 2) | ecosystem: Environmental > Aquatic > Marine > Oceanic | place: Pacific Ocean | collected 2013-06-19 | reverse complement strand
ATAAACAAGTCGCCGTATTTCTCTTTGAGAAAGATACCAAAATAACGATTGCGCGGGTCGGTAGATGGCCAGATCTCCTTGCGGGTCGCCACTACCAAGTCACCAGTTTTCACTGATAACCTCAAAGTCTTTAGCTTTACTTGAGAAAGGAATATCATCGGTCGGGAACAATACAGTTACCATGCGAAACCCTTTGTCCCAATCGGGCTGCGAGACGGAGGAGTCAACTCCCAATCCCACAACAACCCCAAGAGGACGATCCTCCAAAGGAGTTCCCCACGCTTCGGGGCAGAATGTTACCAAGTCACCGATTTTCACTTAGAACCTCCAGGTTCTTGCTGTCCCACCAACCCTCGTTGTTGCAGGTAAACCATACAACATGACACTCGGGCTGCCCGTTTTCATGGGTGCCAGTCTTTGTAACAATTCCCAACTCGTCTCTCGGGTTGAGCGACGGCGCGTTATCCTTGTAATATCTTACCAAGTCACCGATTTTCACTTAATACCTCCACATCGTCGGTGATCCAAACATCTTTGCAGCCAAACGATGTCAAGAATACGACGGCCTCATAATATGTTGCGTCGGGGTAATACTCACCACCGGGCATACAATCTTCCGAAAGGCGTGGCTCTGATAAGAGTATTGCTGTATCCCCAAAGGGGTCGAGTACCAAGTCACCGATTTTCATTTACAATCTCCAAGTATTTGATACCCATCTCTTCTATCCTGCTGCCCCCCACCCACATTACTCGTGCCAGAGAGCCCGGTCTACCGTACTTGTACCAACCGACAATTATTGCCATCGGTCGTCGTCCCTCACCATAAGTACGCACTACCAAGTCACCGATTTTCACTGATAACCTCAAATCTCCAGTCGTTTGTGCAGAATACTCCATCATCGTCCCCAAAGCTCAGGAGGATAATCTGATCTTTGTATCCGTCGAAGGAATGAGCCAGCTTAGTTACAACACCAATATGAGTGTTATCTTCGGGGTTCATATCCCACTTTGGGGCTGGGGTTGCCTTTACCAAGTCACCGATTTTCATTTCGTCTCCGTATCAGGGATTCATATTCAAGGATTGCGAGAGCAATAATAGCGACACCAATCATGATGCCATCTTCTGCCCAACTCTTAATTCGGGATTTGATATTCATTTTCAAGCCGCTGAATCTCAAAGCTGAGAGCTACAATAGTGTAGCCGCAAAAGGTTTGTACTTCATAATGAAAGCCGTTAGTATAGATGTTGCCTTCGACATACCGGACAATTATGCCCTTTTTGCCGTGGAACACATCGTCAGGCGCATTGAAGCGGACTAGATCTCCTACTTTCATCATGCTTACAGCATACCACGGGAGAGGCTCTGTGTCAAGAGCTGTTTTTATATCTGGGGTTAGAGACTGTCTTCTGGGTTCCACTTTTGGAACCAGGCATCTTCGCACTTTCCTCGGTGGCCCAAGGATTCGATGCAATCTGTGTTCATCGGGCTGATGTTTTTGCACCGCCTAAGTTCACCGCCCGGCAGGAAATGCATCATCTTCGTTATCAGACTTGATAACTTCTTCATCATATATTTCATAATCTTTGACCTCCACCAGATGCCGACGGTGTGTACCAATCGGCTGTATCTGTACGTAGCCACCAAGTTGGATAGCGGTAACTTCGCTTGGGCCAACTGGGATATTCATCTGTCTAGCAAGGATGGGAACAATAATGTCCCCTATCTTAAACTTGAAACTCATACTGCCTCCATGCTTTTCCAGGCGTCCGGAAACACCCACGCCACTCGCCCCTCAACCGAGACTTTTCTTACATTCCAGAAACCACCGTAATGACTCGGAGCTTTCATTTTTTCTTGGCCCAAATAAACCATCAGGGGCTGTCCGATCGTTCCCTGCACTCGCGTCTGTTCATCAAACGGCCCGCAATCGAACCAATGACCCCCCACGCTATCGTACATAAATTTGTAAAGGCGCGGTTCCTTAAATCTAAGGAGCATCCCTTCTTTCAGTTCGCTTACTTTCATTTTCGAAACATTTCTCCGCGTAGGCGGTGTCATAGAGCTTCGTGACCTTCTGCCTTAGCTCATTCTCTGTAGTATACCACACCGCAAGGGTCGCGTCAAGCTCGTTTTTCTTCAGAAGTCCGCGCTCGTATCTCTCGATCAATTCTTCTGCGCCGATCATAAGCATTTCTCTGAACTTCTGAATCTCTATTATCTCAGTGAAATATTCTGAGCATTTATTTTGGCGATCTTCTTGGGCCTGCGGCGAGGATATAGATACACATAACACCCCAAGCGACCATAGTAAGACCAAACACCATCGTTTTATAACTAGGCTCATGATTCTCCATAGGTTTGATGAAGCTCAATTGTATTCTCGTATTCGTCGACACAACCTTCGATGGACGCATCTAGGGGGCGCTTTGGCTTACCCGCTTTCTGCCAATACTCTTGATTCGAGTATCTTTTGGTGCCGATGGAATCAGGGTGATCTTTATCACACACCACTATCACTTCACACACCTGTGCCCCGGTGAGGGTGCGGTGAGTCATCACAACAATTCCGAGTCTCTCTGGGTCCTGGGTATACTGAACTAAATCCCCTACTTCGACGTGCACTTTCTAAATAGTAGCGTTTCACCGCAATACTACCACCAAAGATCTATCTCGTCGTAATTACCGTACACATCGCCAACATGAAAGGTCAGGATGTAGGAATCATAACAAGGATGCCCGAGGCTGCTAAAGGTGGCTGTCCACATTCCCAGTCCAGCATATTCAGTGGACCAGTGCTGCCACGTATCAATAAAAAAGTTTACCTCGATTTCATCGGGATAATAGTCATAAGAGGCGCCCACAATTGCCTCCACGTACCAATACGACTCCCCGTAGTAAGGATCATATTCACACTGCGCGTAGGCGTCCTCAATCCACACTTCACTCCAGTACCATCCGTCAGAGGAAGAGCCAGAATGCCCGGCGCCTGAATGAGAGGAAGAACCAGGAACATATACAACGCATGCTGTAAGGCAAAGCGCAATCAATGGTAAAAGATTTTTAAACATTTAGTAAACCTCCCCGATTGGTATGACGCCGGGGGGAACTTCCCCCTCCACCATGCCGCCGTGCTTTACAATTACAGTCGTAACCACTTCCACGGGCACATAACCATACACAGTGTCGGTGGGCCGATCGGGCCTTTCCGCCCACGGCATAATCAATGGCTCTGACTCAGAAGGATAGCCTACTTCCACAAGGCTATACTTCTTCTGTTTGCTCAGGCGCGGTTCGCAATATGCGCCGTGGTTTGCCTGAACGGACATTGTAAATCCGTCAGCACAGATAACTTTTTTATTTAGATCATTCATTTGTTCTCCATTTTAGAGGCAGCGGGCGTAGGTGCCACGCGCATCCTCCTGTAACGTGCTCTAATTGTTCGTCGGTAAGCTCATCTGATATTGGTAGGGCAGGCGGGACTTGAACCCGCGACCGGCGCTTTATAAGAACGCTACTCTGACCTACTGAGTTACTGCCCCCGGGGGGTTTGTAAGTCATTCTGAGTATTCTCCTAGGTTCGTAAGCACCGGTCTAACTTTTCTTGTGTCGATGGCCGCTGCGCCTCGATGGTGATGGCCAGCAAATTTGCAAATCAATAAGTTCCTGAGCTGTCTGGCGGAACCAGTCATCCATATGCGGAATGTGATGACGATCAATCAAAAACTGCCACGCAGCACGAATGATACGATGATCATCGTATACAATCGTTCCTTCCGCAATATCGCGGGCCTCGGCAAACGTCATCCCTTTCATATTTTTATTTTACTACTCTCATATTGAATTGTCAACTCTTTTTCTTTTTCTTTTCGTAAGATTCTTTTGCTTGTCCGCCAAGCGCACCAATATCTCCGAGAAAATCTGACAGATTCTCATCACCTTCTTTGGTTCCTGTGAAATATCGAGACGGGCCCACACGCATCGCGTCCTCCGCGTTCGGCATATTTCCCGTCTTAAGATTTTCTTGGATTTCTTCGTCGGTGTCACCGTAGGGCGACCACCAGCCGCCTCCCGCAATTCCAATTTTTCCATCTGGTCCCATTACACTCATTTTCTCTCCGTCTGGTCCCATTCATCAATGGTCTCGCCAATCAAATCTATTAGATGTTCAAAGACATCATCCTGTTCAATAAGGCCTGAAATCAGATCATCATCAGTCAGCTTATCGCGAATCATATTTTCAAGGTTATTTGTGTTCATTTTCTTTCCTAGTTTGGTCATATTTTCAAGGTTATTTGTGTTCATTTTCTTTCCTAGTTTGGTAGCGCGGGCGAGACTCGAACTCGCAAGCCCCATGGGCGGCAGATTTTAAGTCTGCTGTGTATACCGATTCCACCACCGCGCCCTAATCCTCGTCCTCGTACGTGTTAATGCCACGCTGAATTTCGTAAAAGAGCCACGCGGCGAGGCCCAAGGCACATAATCCCAGTCCAATAATTTCTATAAAGCTTATCATAATTGTTGGTGAGCCGTCAGGGACTCGAACCCTGAACCTAAAGATTAAAAGTCTTTTGCTCTGCCTGTTGAGCTAACGGCCCGGGCACCCTCCATCGTGCTTATAGCATACCACACGCGGGAGGCCTTGTCAACGCCTTCTTTCCAAACTGCGAGTCAACCAGACGGGTCCCCATCCCAATAGCAAGATGAGCATTACGACGCCAAAGCCGGTGTCCACACTTACATAGGTATCGAGCTGAAGGTCATTAATGACTCGCGTCATGATAACACTGTTGATTATCAGGTATACCCCCAGCGCAACTGCTAATATTATAGTAATTACCACATTAATACAGTGGTGCAAAAACCCCCTCATTCTCTCATACATAACTCATCCTTTGTTGTACTCACGCTGGAGTATAATGCTTTTTAAGCCACGCGTCGATAGCGCCAACTACATGGTCCAGCCTTTGGTCATCGCCGGGGTCGTCGAGCAAGCTCTCACGAATTTCATAGATTACGACCAGACCGGGCAGAGGAGTCGCCATATCGAGGCGCACCGCATCATTATGACAAGAGTACAGGTTAAACCTCTCGCCAAAACGGCGCGCGTATCGATCGGAATTCTGCCATTCCCACTTGTAACCTAGGTGCCATAGCTCGTGCCAAATATCTTCCCACTCACCGAGAGCCTCAGTGGTCCACGTAAAGTTCCGAAGCGCCTTCCGGTCTGGGTAAGGGTTGTCGTCGATCGAATCTTCATAAAGTTTCGTCATCGCTTTCTCACAATCTTAATCTGGTTCTTTGTCATGTCCACTTGACCATTGCCGCGGCGCAAATAATACGAATCTACATTGCCGGGCTTTTCAAACCAATGAACCTTAAACCATTCTTGTGGATTAACCAGGTCGGTGTACATCGATGCCGCCTTTGTATCCATGTTAGGTCCGCTAACAATAATACCGAACCCCTTTCCATATTTTGAGTTTCGAGCCTCTACTAGAGCGCCCGTTATATACTTACGTCTCGCCATCGCGATCTCCCATCGTACCTACAGTGTAGCACCCCAAGCGGCTGTTGTCAAGGTCTCTTTGGGCTTCGGTGGTTTCTCTCATCTCCCGCATACGACGTTTTATATACCGTTCGACCGAGTCGCACGGCTCCTCGCTGTAAACCTTCTCGCCTCGTAGTTCTTTCATTCTGCGTCTAGTATAGGTATCCATATCAAACTTTTTCAAGGTAATCCCCGTGAAATGTTATTGTTCTCTCAAATTTATTAAAGTAAACGTCGTAGCGTTTGCCGGGAATATCCTGATCTGCGTAGGGCTGCTCATTCCCGAGGACCTGTACCTCTTCCTCTAGCAAACCAGTGCTATCCGTTGCGACGACAACCCCGAGACCGTAAGTACCCTCCCCGGAATTAAGCTTGTCGCGCACTAAGTCGCCCACCTCAAGTGTGTCCATTACCTTTTCACTACAATGGTGTCAGGCGCTCTACGCGGCCTTTTGGTGGACTTTCGCGCCTTGGGCTTTGGTCTGCCCCCTGCTTTGGCTACACAGCGCCCACAGGCGATGTGGCCCTCCAAAGAATTTGCTACTCCCCGCAAAAATGCCGGAGTATAAGCGCACAATTCGCAAGTCAAGCGCGACTGTTCTCGCGCGGTCGTAATAATATTTGCAACGGGGGGCGTAAGATTACGCGCCTCAACATATAGTGTCCCGTCTTTGTTCTTAGAAACCTCCGTAATGGCGGCAGCAAATTCTCCCTCCTTGGAAATCTTGTCAATCTTTTTAGACATTTCATAAATTATTTTATACCACCCATCTTCGCACTGGAATCCCCACCCCATCTTTGAATTCGCCAGTGGCACCAGCCTCTCGCGATATAGGTGAGGAAACTTTTCATAAAGCTCATTCGTCTTGTGACTATCCATAATATAGCCTCCTACTCTCTTAGTGTAGCAGTCTGTCAAGGATATGTCAAGCGAAATTTAACGTTTGGGGGCAATAAAACCATTTCTTCGGGCCGCGGACGCGCTATCGAAGCAGAACTCTGCTAACGTTTTAGTGTAGTAGGGGCTTTGGGGGGTGTGGTAGAGACGCGAGCTTGCATTTCCTTTCACCGGATATTCTGCCGGACACCCCCCGTTTAGGCTTGGGAGGCTCATGTGGGCGCAGCCCGACAATGCGAGGGCGCCAATAAAAATAATACTTTTCAATTCTTCTTTCTTTCTGCTGAGTTGACTAAGTCAAAGCTGTCTTCGGCAAACGTAAAATATTTGCCGGCGATTAAGGCCGTGACCGCGGTGTACTCGGTCCCCGATTGATCATGGATCAAATCGCGGACTTCGGTTACGATGCCTAAGGGCTTCCCTATCCAATCGTTACCACGTACGCGGACGAGGTCCCCTATATCTATCGGCATTCTTCTATTGCGGGAACTGCTTCTAGCGCGCTGAGTCTTTCGTGGGAGATTTGGTGTGCTTCCATCCACCGTGCCTTCGCATCTTCAGAATTGATTCCAACCATATGGCCAAGAAGCTTAGGACCCCAATCACTTTCTCTTTTTTCGTAAATTTCAAACTCCACCTCGTAGTCGCCATGAAACACCATCTTCTCTCCTACTCTTTCTTTATAATACCAGCAACCGCGCCCAACGTCAAGGATTATTTCTTAACTCTACCCAAGGTTGGGCCCGCGCCACGATCACTCACATCTCCGGCCTGTTTCATTATCCGCTGGAACGCCGCGTGCTCGGGGGTGCCAGGGGTTTGCGTTCTTGTCTTCGGCCGGTCATAATCAGGGTGACGGGGCTGTGCCTCCCGGTGAGCCATGGCCTTCGCAAACTCAGATTTCGTTTCGTCGTACAGATACTTTTCAAGGCGCCGCACAAACTCGCCGGCATCATCTACTATGTCTAAGTCTTCGTCTTTAAATTCTTGAGCTACCTGTATACCTAATCGGCTCGGGTTATCGTACGTGGCCCTCCCGCGCGCATCCTCAAAAGCAGGATGGAACCATCCAATAAGCTGGCCGAGAGCGTCGGCTCGATCTCTATTTCGCTCACTTCCTAGATCAGCTACGTCGACGATGTGCTTAAGTTGTCTTTCTGAATAGAACGGCGCGATCAGTTCTTTATAAAGTTCCATAGCGATCGGTCGTCGGTTCTCGTCGGGAACATCCTTCTGTATTTGAAGAAGCTGGTCTGCGCTCAGGGGCTGTGTCGCAGCAGGATCTGCCGCAGGGGGGCTGGCGAGTCGCGAGTCGGGAACATCCGTAGTCACCAGGGGATCTTTGTCGCTTCCAAAAAATTCCTTTTCAGCCGAGTGTCGGCCCCTTTTCTTTGCCGCCTTTCGGGTAGCATATAGATCACGTGTGTCCGCTTCAACAATTTTAACACCCGCCAGTGCACAAAGCCGTCGCTCAGTTAGAATCTTTTTCTTTTTCATTTTCAGGGGACTCCTCTTCACTAAATAGTCCAAAGCGCTCTTGTTCGCCATCATCATAAGTGATAATTGTTCGGTTGCCCGGATGGGGGCGGATGTGGACAGTAATAAAATCGCTCATCGAATCAAACACAGCAATAGATCCTCGCGGAGGGGGGAACAACCAGTGAGCTACACATTGACCCGTGGCGAGGGTTACGCCCTCGATCACCACGCCTTCGCCGGAGACGCCCGTTTCATCATACTGACGTGCGACGGTGAAGGTACGAATACCTTCTGGCGCCAGACGGGGAGGTTTCTTAGGCTTTAAAGTCTGCGCCTTTTGTTCCTGTTCCTCTTCTGTGTTTTCTTCTGCTTTATCCATTTTTCATAGCCTTTTCATAAATATCCATTACATTCGGCGCTAAATCATATTTAGTTAGGTTCTCGGGAGCGACCCATACCCAATCGGTATGTTCAAAGTCAATTTCAACTGTTCCCGTGTACTCTTCCCCCAGATAAGCCTCTACCGCACTAAATTGACCCAATGGCTGCGGATCTTTAACTATTAGTGTCGTTTCTTCTTCCGTCTCTCGGAGGGCCGCTTCTAGCGCCGTTTCGCCCTCCTCTATTTTGCCACCGGGGAACCCCCATTGGCGTGGCGCGAACTTAGCACTCGCATGGCGCTGGAGAAGAAGCATCTGGCCATCGCCATTAACCACAAGTATAATTGCTCCTTGTATCACGGGACTCCTCCTAATCTTGATTCGCATCATCTCTCTCTTCATCTAAACTGAGAGAGGAATCATAGGCACCAGTAAATGCATTAAATAGTGTTTCGATGTGGCCCGACCGTCTAAGCATTTTAAATGCTAAGTTTTCTGGAGCAAAGAGCCCACTGCGGGCTAGTCCTGCGCGGCGCATGCGCTTGATCTTATCTTTTAAGAAATACGAGCGTTCCATCACCTCCTTATACTGTTTATTATTATACAACGCAGCGATTTTGTCAATCTCTCTTTGCAGCTCGCGAGCTTTTTTATAAGCAGTCGCTTTGTCTATAGAAGGTTCCACCCGTTTGGGTTTTACTATCCACTGGTTCTTTAAGATAGAATATACCCCCGTAGAAATATGAGGCTCGCCTTCGTTCTGAACGTATATTTCCACTTCATGGCTTTTCACGGTTATGTCGTGGAGCTTATTCCAGTTCGACTTCACTGCATCAAAAAATTTTCTCACCAACGAAGTATTATCACTAATATCTGAGAAATCCACCATCAAATGTAAGTCAATATCTGAAAAGTTCGACCAGTTATAGTTAGCTAGAGAGCCTGTAAAAGTAATATCCTTAATGTCTTCTTCCAGTTCGGTCTCATCAATAAACTGTTGCGCAATATCTAGGAGAGCCTCGCGCACATCAGAGTGTAAACGTTCGTCGCCCTCCCAAATCTCTTGATTTAGTTCAGGCTGAATATCAAATGCAAGCATTTTGCTCAAGTGTGGCTTCAGACGAATTTTAATTTCTTCTTCGAGGCCTGCAATCGGCGGGGGCCCTCCGCCCGGGGCGCCGGGGGGTGCGGACTTCCACTTTTTCTTTTTTCCTTTACGATCAAAGGGTGCTCCCCCTTTCTTCTGGGGTCCGTGCCCTGTTAATTCGGCAGCATCGTCCATCACATCCCGAGCATGTTGTGGGGATTGATAGTATTCCCCCTCAGTGATACTCAGCTTCCCATAAAAGGGCGTTCTACGCGGCCGCGGCTTTCGTTCCTGATAGCGAATAACACTAACTCCTGTGAGTCCTCCAACTTTATTGACGATCATTTTCATCATGCGTCTTTTGTTTACCCCTTTAGGTAGGCGTACGTGAAGCTTTAGAGAGGTCAAATATTTACTACCGATGTCTCGCTGAATTCCTCCCTTTTCAGCCTCGATTAGGCTAACAGTGAGTACCTCGGGAAGAGCGCGGATATCATTTTTAGTCTCGTCGCGGCTGCCGCCCCGATCCTTTAGCATCGAGAGGAGCACATTAAAATAAAACGTATCCTGATAATAAGTGGGGTCTAGGGCTTCCTGCAAGAAGGCGTCAAACGATCGCAAATAGTTCTTCATCTAACTAAATAGTTTGTTATGTTCTATTAATGCTTGTGTTTCCTTATAAGAGTCTACTTGAAACCAGGTGCCGGCCATATGCATCTCCTCGATGCGCTGCGCTAAAGGCCAATCGTTCCCCCCGGGGACGTTGCGATCCCCCACAAACACGAGAGGCACGTCGTCCCCGTATTTATCAAGCAGGACATCGAGGACCTGGGCTTTATTCTTCCCCTCCGGGTAGATATCCACCGAAATTTGCCCCCCGATTGCCACCTCAAATTGAGGATACAGGTTAGTTATGTATGCAACTATATCCTCTCGCTCTAGCGTTGCCCGGTCCCATCTATGGTAGGCTGCACGGAGATTGGGACTAGCGTTACGCCCTAGGGTGCTAAAATTTACCATGCCCGGGCGAAGCTCAATGTGGGAGCCCGTTTTTTTACGCCACATGGTCCCCTGTTCTAAATACAACTCCAAGTCCTCGATAAACGTAGGAGGCAACACCAACTCATTTTCATAAATCTTTTTACCGTCCGAATAGTATACGTTGCCCGAACATGTAAAGATACCTTCACACTGATCGATAAATGACGAAAACAACTGACGCCTGGTTTTTGTGATGTCCGAGCCCGTCGCAAGGTACACACGACGACGGGGATCGTCAGCCCAGGTTAAAAAAACATCGGCGAAATACTCGTCCACTTGTGTGAGAGGGGGAGTGAGGGTACCGTCCACATCGAAAATGAAAACAGTTTCTGACATCAAGCCTCTCCATGAGGTTTCATGTTGCGAATCATAATATCGCTAAACTCTTCCTCAAATTCCTCCGCGTTGCCGACAAAGACGGCATCCATTTCCTTTTGTTCGTCGAGATATTGCCACAACGACTCATTCTCGTCTGCTAACTTCTCATACCGCTCTAGTTTGGTTTCAATGGCGCTTAGGCGATCATAAACGGCGTCGAATGATCGTGCCCGGCTCAATAGCTTCTTGATTAAAGAGAACATTTATTAACTCCTGTCTAGTAATTATACCTGACTTTCGGTTATAGATTAATTCTAATAATCTTTTTTGTGCATCCAAAGATAGGGGGAACGGCGCCTCCCGATATTCATCCTGCGATACCTGTACCATCTCTAGTGCTCTAGCCGTCGGAACCTCATGGGCTCCCGGATTCCATTTCTCTTTCAAAATAATTACCTCTTTACTCATAAGTAGTCAGCTCCCGGCAGAATCGTCGTCGTCGCCTGCGCTGTCGTCGTCGTCGCCAAGGCCGTGATCAATTACATATCCTATCTCAATGTGTGCCCCCTCGGGTGGAATAACCAGGAATTCGACACTATTGGTGAGGAAATTATAGGTCCAGTCTAGGTCACTCATCTCCACAGAATCTACAAAAACAATCAACGTGTCCCCAATAGGCACGAAGGTTAGTTCCCACTCTTCATAGGGCTCAACCTGCGTGGTGGCTGCCTGTACACCGGGGGCCCAGTCTTCTGCGCAGATATCTACTACAACGCCGCCGAACGCATTGGTCGCATCAATATAGCGCTCACCGACATAGGTACCGTGAGGATTACTATTACAAAGTGACTCAGGAGCTGGGAGATTTACAATGCTGGCCACAAACACGGAGGGTCGCTGGTTACCGTACCAGTTAATGAAATCTAGCAACCCTGCGTTGGTAGAGGTAAAGTCGCGGCTGCTCTGTTCCTCCTCGTCGCTTACAAATACTACTAATAATCCGGCGTCCGGGCGCAGCCATGATTGATTATATGAATTCTCTACCAGGTAAGCATAGAGCGCGTCGAACCCGGCTTCATATCCGGAGCTGCCGGTATTGTTGTAAGCGTCCCAAGCATCTTGTACGGTGTCGCCCGGAACTAAGGGAAACTCTTGAGTGTTGGCTGCATTCGGCCAACCCATTGTAGTAATACCAAGTCTCCAACCCGAGGGAGGAAGGGACAACATCATCTGCTCAATACCATCTACCACTGATTGAGAGTGAGAATTCATAGAGCCCGACTTATCAATCAGCCAAACAATATCAATGCCGTCAATGGTATAAGGCTGATCGAATGAGTCAACCCAAACATCGCCGCCTTCGCCGGGGACTTCTACAATCACTTCTACCGGGACTTCTACAATCACCTCTACCGGTACTTCGACGGGGACTTCTACCTCAACAATCTCCGGGGGGTGCATATCATAAATTGTATAATCGCCTTCGCATCCGGTCACGGCAAAAGCGGCTAGAATGATAAAAGCAACTACCCGTTTCATTTTTCTAATCCCGGGTGCCGCCGCGGCGGGGAGCCCTCGCCCCCGGAAATGCGTTAATAGTATCGGGCACTGTTGCGGTCATTATTCTGATTTTAAGCATCTCGTGATCTATGTGGCTGACAGGCGCGACCCATACAATAGACTCAAGAGGAATGCGGTACCCCATAACTCCGATGTTTCCTACGTCTATGCCCGAAACTACTCCGACTAGTCTGCCGCGGCGGTCAAAGGCGCCCGAACCAGATGATCCAAACCATCCGAACATATTGGTTACAACCATTTCGTGCTCCAGGGACGCAACATATCCCCGGATAGTGAGCAAATCGTGATGCGAGGGGAAGCCCGTATACGTAAGGTTAGTGCCGAGCAGCCGCTCGTCATACGATTTTAGCGGACGGTACCGTATAGCGGTGCGAGTTTCCATCTCTGGAACAACCAGAAATGCCAAATCATTTTCTGTGTCAACAAAGACAACTTGGCCCACAACCGTCTCGCCGTTTCGGCCATCGATGGCCATGACGCTCTCGCTCCGGACAACGTGAGCGGCAGTAACAACGACGCGGCGGTCGTGGGCAACCATATAAGTTCCCGAACCATGGCCACCTTGTAAAAGAGATCTAACTTTTACGGCGGCGGCGCGGGCTCGTTGTTCCGAGAGCGAAAGATTGGACGCATCCAAAATTTCGAGCACATCACCAAAGGCAGTCTGTACTTCAACTGTGCCTTGGGTGGAAAGGAAGGGCTGAGCGGACTCAGAAGTAAAGGAGAGGGGGGGAGTGGTACAACTTACTAAAAGCAGTGATGCAATAACTATAAAATTTTTAATCCACCTACGCACGAACAATCCTCCGTGTGAGGTTACTTTACCACTACATAAGTGTATTTATACCTGCATACTCCCTAGGGATGCCAAATTGCATACAACCTTGAGTCCTTTCTAACCCTTGTTTGTCTATTAGTAATTAGAAAGGAATAAGGCTTTCCTGGAATTATTTAATAATTTGTTGCCAACGCTGTATAATGCGCGATTCGGATAGCCCATAGTCGAGGTCCATTTCTCCTGCTGACTGGCGGAGGGGGAGGTCCAGCTGGTCCTCGCGATCGCGTTCGTCCTCTGCATCGATCTCGGCCGCAATGTCACGATAGACACCATATGCTTCTAATCTTTCCTCGACACCTTTCCAAAAACCATTGTAGTCAAACTCTGCGTCTTCGGGTGCGGCTTCGACGCTGACGAGGTAACCCGATATCTCGGCAATCTCCGATAGATAGCTGTCGAGCCGTTCAAGCTCGCTCTTTACGGTTTCTTCGTCATCGTCATTGGGCTGGAAGTCATCCTCCCACACCATCTCAACACGGAGCATCGCGGCTTCGGAATCTTGAACGCCTCTCGCGAATACCTCGGCAGTGCGGATCCGCGGGTTGGGATAAAGAGTATCGTCCGCAATCGACTGGGCATCCTGACGGATCTCCCAACGCAGTCGGTGAGTATCCTCATCAACAATAATATCTTTGACGGGCCAGAACGCTTGATGGCGCAAGCCCACGCCGGCGGATCCGGCATCGTCCGGTGCACCGGGCCACTCAATTTCCAAAAAGGTTTGACTATCGGTTTCAATGCTGGATTCCCATTGTTCCAGCAGCTCGGTCGCCTCAGCGACCCACACATCCTTAAACTTCACGTCTGGATGTTTCTCCTCAAGGTACTCTAATATGCCAGCACCATCATCGGTGAAGGGATGCCACCCGCCGCCCTTCTCTACCACCTTTTCAACCCCCATGTTCTCAATAAACCAATCAATGTAAGACCACAGATCAGGCCCGGGAGCACTGTTCGCTTTGCCTTTAATTTGATAAATGGTGGTCCCGTCAAACTCTATCGTTACAAACGGCTTCATTTTGCGTTTCTCGCCGGAGCGCAAGGAATAAAGAGTGCCAGATTCGCCGCGTCCACAGTGGGCCATTTCCTTTGCTTCAAAATCACAAGCATGGCTCTGGATATCATACCAGAAGTAGCCGTTATCAAAAGTGTGAATGACTTTGTCGGGATCCTTCGTGGGATTGTCGAGGAATATTTGGGCTATGCGATACGCTTCTCTGAAAGTCTCGGCGCCCTTAAGCTCCTCGTCATAATAAACAGGATCCAGCGCAAGGACGGTCATAATCCGCCGCAGTCTAAGCCGGAGATCATCACTGTCTGTAAGACGTGAGAGGAGGCTGTGGTCAAAAATAGTTTGCGCAGTCTGTATCTCGCCGTCGGGAAGGCCCACTCGTTGGAGGGCCCGCGTCATACGTTTTCTCAGCGCCTTCATATCAGCCAGAGTTTGGAGATCTTCCGGTGAGTCGCTGTGGACGCCCATAGCCCAATCTATAATAGGGCCAATGGCGTCGATTATGCGCTCTCCTAAGGCTTCTCGTTCTTCCTCTGAGGATGAAGCATCCACACCGCTGGTCTCGCGGACTGCTTTTTTAATAAAGTGCGCCAGGTTTCTCGCGTCAGTGACATCAAAAAGTTTCATGTCAAACTTTTTAAGAAGCTGACCCAACCATGTAAGGTGTTTTTCGTCTATCTTTTGGAGTTCCACGCCACGTTGATTGGCAAGCGTGGCGGCGTGCGCGTCACTATGAACAGTGGACGCTGCTTTACGCCTAATAAACGTAACTACCCGCGAAGGGAGACCGATATTTTCGATCGCCTCCGCGAGTAGATAGTCGTTCCATTTGTTGGATTGACATAGATACATCAACTATAAATAGTTGTGTATATTACTTAATGTCAATTGTAATGGAGTTGGTCGCAGGGGTTTCGCGGGGAACGAAAACGGCCAAAATGCCCTGCTTGTATTCGGCACGGATAGTATTATAGTCAGCATCGGTGGGAAGCTTCCAAAAACGACTAAAAGATTTATACTGAACGGTCGTATCAGTATTGTTCTCACTATTATAAGTTACATAAAGGTGATTGTTTTCTACCTTCACGCCTAGGTCGTCCTTGTCGAGTCCCGGGGCAATAACATCAATCTTGTATTCCTCATCAGTACTGGACACATTGGTCTTTACCGAATAATCATCAACAAGTTGATTGCCAAAATTAATAAAGTCATCTCCAAAGATGGTCTCAAAGAGTAAGCTGCGCGGAGACCTCGCGCTGTTGCGTAGAACTGGATTCATAGGTGTTCTAACCTCCTTCGCTTCATATTATAACACTCTGTGCTGGAGTGTCAAGCGAAAAAGTAAATTATTTTCCACTAGTAGGTGGAGGAGTGGGGATATGAGAAATACGTTTATAGTCGTCCTCAAGGCGGACTATGTCGTGGGTCTCCGGGGTGCTGACTTCCACAAGGCGCACATCGCCCCCCTCCGCACTAAATCGGTGGATCGTCCCCGGCGGAACATGAAATATCTCTCCGGGATGCATTATATGCGAGTGAATAGTGTCTCCATCAAAATAGGGGCCCGCTTCACATATCAAGGTACCCTCTAGGACCATAATGGTTTCTTCTTTTACTCGATGATATTGACGTGAAAGACGATGGCCTTTTTTAATAAATAAGATCTTTCCGACGTATCCGCGAGAGCTTTGGGCCCACAGTTCTTCGTGGCCCCACGGTTTGTCAACGATTGTAGCTTTTTTTAACATCTTTATCCTTTCAGCAGAGTTCGACTATCTCGGTTTAGGCGCCCGGCCACAATGTCAGGGGCCCCCACCACCACGTGGGTCTCCATCACCCCGCAATTATTAAGAGTAATAGAGGTAAAATTATGCTCTGCGTTCAACTCTTCTCCCATTAAACCATCACGCAAGAGCTGTTTATAGCCCGTTGCGTTTCGTATCTTTACAACTGAGTCCTCGTTAATCCAGAGTTCTCCCAGCGAAAATTGAGGAATCGCTGTTCGTTCCATCCGCGGATTAAAGTTGGTTTCATTGATTACTTCAATAAACTTAATCATTTTCTATCCTAATTTATATACTTTACTATCCTTTACCGCCCAGTAGGCACCATCGCAAAAAATGCGAACATACCCTCCCGACGAGACATATGTCACAATTCCTACCCGGGGGCGTTGAGTTTGTTCCACTCTGAGCGGGATAGTAAGCTGTGGGTCGGCTTCGATAGGACAATCTATTAGATGCACTGCTTGGGGAACGTGTACTAGGTCCCCGATTTGATATGTGTCTTTCATTATTCGGAGGACTCAGACGGGAGGTCAGCGGGAGCAACGAGCGAAGAGTCCCGAGCCGGAAGGGGGCGCTTCTCGTAGGCTGTCAAAATTTGGGTTATCTCTCCGGCGCGAACATCGAGTTCTACCAGAGCCTCCCTAAAATCACCTACCAGTTCTCCCACTTTGGTGCTGTTAACAGGCTCATCCCCCGGACTGAGCGCTTGTTGAATATTTTGAAAGAGATCGATAAGTTTTTGAACTGTGGGGGCTTTAAGCCCGAGAAGCTTACCCGCCTCTTCAAACACGTTCTCTTCATCGACCGTGTAAAATAATTGAAATTGCATCTTTTTTCCTTTCTTAGAACAGAGTTGCCCACATCGTTTTAGCCATCAAGCCTACAACCGCCGCCACTACAATCCATAAAATTTTAGTGTTGTTGTTTTTCCACGTTTCTAAAGCGTCGAGGCGGGAGCCAAGACTACTCAAACGAGCGTACAGACCATTGTCTGGATCGTAAACGGCTTCCTTGATTTTAGAAATATTTTCTGCTAGCTCGTCTTGCTTATCAAGAAGAACTTGCATCTTGGTAGCTATCTCTGCCATCATTACAGTAAGATTTTGGGTCGCGACGTCGGGATCGGGCATTTTTAATTCTCCATTGCTCAACTAAATAGGACTATACTTCTAGAATAGCATGAGAAGTAGTAATTAAAGTACCAGCCGCAGAAGCCGCATTCTCCAAAGCTGTCCTGGTGACCTTCAGGGGGTCAATAATGCCCGCCTCATACATATCTACCTCGCAAAAGTCTCGAAAATTGTGACCGTAATTTTCAGGCGCCTTTCGGGTTTGAGCTTCGATAAGATCGGCGGACAGGCCGCAATTCTCCGCCATTTGTCGTAGCGGAGCTATTGCCGCGGCCGTGATGATATCTACTCCATACTGTTGGTCCTCATTCTCGACTTCCACCACTATGTTTTCAGCGGCACGTAGAAGGGCGACGCCGCCTCCCGGCACGACACCTTCCTGCTGCGCTGATTTAACTGCTTCTAGGGCATCTTCAACCCGATGTTTCTTTTCGATCATCTCTACTTCGGTGGCGGCGCCCACATTAATTACTGCGACTCCCGCGGCCAACTTAGTGATACGTTCCTGAAGTTTATCACACTCTCCCAGCTCATCGGTGTTCTTAAGTTCTACTTTTAGTAACTCGATACGCTTATCCACCTCGGCGGGATCTCCTCGACCGCCAATAACGGTGGTAGTGCTCTTGGTAATATCAATGGAGCGCGCCTGCCCAAAGTGCTTAAGCTTTGCTTGGCGCAAGGGGACTGCGGATTCCTGCGATAAGAATTCAGCTCCTGTGGAGAGGGCAAGATCGGCAAGAATATTTCTTCGGCGATCGCCATAAAAAGGTGCCTTCACAGCAACAATTTTCATTGATCCTCGAACCGTGTTCATAATCAAAGCTGCGAGGGCTTGGCCCTCTATCTCCTCGGCAACAATAATCAAGGGGCGCGCGTCGCGTGACACTAATTCGAGAGCGGGAAGAATCTGATCAACGGTATCTATCTTTTGGTCTGTCACAAGAATGAGGGGCGTGTCATAATGAACAGCTCCCCGCCTTTCATCTGTCACAAAAGCTGTCGCAGCATAGCCTGCCTCCAACCTAAAGCCCTCGATGATGTCCAGGGTGGTATCTACTGTTTTAGATTCCTCAATAGTGATGGCTCCATCTTTGCCAGCTTTATCGACGGCCGTAGCAATCAGCTTGCCTATTGTGCGATCATTGTTGGCTGAGATGGTGGCCACATTCTCTACGTCGTCGAGCGTTTCAATATGCTGCGCCATCTCCTTGAGATTGTGGACGATTGCGTCCACTCCTAAATCCATTCCGCGTTTAATTTCAACCGGCGAAGATCCGGCAGCGATGTAACGTTGGGCCTTTACCATTATGGCGCGGGCCAGAACGGTAGCCGTAGTCGTGCCGTCCCCCGCTGTGTTGTTGGTTTCTTGGGTAGCTTGTTTAAGTATCTGCGCTGCAGCATTCTCGAACTCATCATCTAAATGTACAAAGGCAGCAACCGTGACGCCGTCCTTAGTAATAAAGGGGTCTTTGCCCTGCTGTTGCAAAAGCACATTGCGGCCTTTAGGCCCCAGTGTGGCGGCGACGTTATCAGCCAGCACATTGACGCCTCTTAAGGTTTTGGTAGTTAATTCAGAACGGGACTCAAATTTACATTTGGGCACACGTCACCTCTCTTTCAATTATGTCTATTATAACACAAATATTCAAATTGTCAATCTTTTTCTATTCCCGGTCCGGGAGAACGGTCGCAATTTTCTCATCCACTACCCTCTTGAGGGTGGCAGCATCTTTGATTGCGTCGTGGCCCGCTGTCGAACGCATAGAAGAATCTTTTTCATCACACGTTTGAGCTTCTTCCTGCGGATCACCACAATCAATTAAGAAGAAGCGACCCACATTATCTATCAATGCGCTTAAAGCGTTAAACATTTCAGTTAATTCGCCGCCAATCATTTCGGCGCCTCGTGCAAAAGTTTCGTCCATCGCCGAAGGAAGGATGTTTATAGAGCCGATGTCTCCTGATGAAGCTGCCGCCTGGTAGGTGGAACCAATTTCAAATTGTTCTTTGCCCCAATAGCCGTGGGCTCCTTTGGGGGCAAAGGGCACTTCTCTTAGCATCTCTTCTTCGCTGAGCGCTGGCGGCCCCGCGGCATCTTCGTCTTTGATTCGAAGGAGTTGTGGCCCGCGGACATACTGCCAAAACTTAGGATCATTAGGCATTGATTTCCAGAGTGCATACCACTCGGCGTACTGATCTGGGGTGCCCCATATCCTCCCCGCCGCGCCCTGCCTTTCGGCGTGGCGTTTCTCGCCAGGGGCGCCGGGGATTTTCGTTGCGGTTTTCATTTGTATTTCATATGTTTCCCCGGGAACAATTATCGACCCGTCGCCCCTTAATGGAACTAGAGCCCCGTTTTTCTCAACCCTCGTAACGACCCATCCGCTTTCAAGAGGGCTCTTGTCGGAAGCAAGATACATTTCTAAGTCCTTGCGCCCCCAATGTGAAGGGGCGTCCGGCGCGGTCTCTTTGTCTCGGGTTGGGGGTGGTCCGGCGTCTTCCGCATGTTCATACTCTATTGTCTTCCTTTGAATCGCGAGCTTGGGAGGGCCAATCCACTTAAAAAATGATTCCTGTGAAATCGTGAATTGCCAAAACACCATACTGGCTTCTTTGATATCCTCGCCGGCTTTAGTTTTGCCGGGCATTTTTCTAATCACCACATACACCATCGGCTGGTCTGGGTTTTTTGCAAAATGGTTCACGAGATCAATAAAGCTGCCCCCCACCGCGCCGGTAGGGCTTAAAATCTTAAGGCTTACGCGCTGCAGGCCACCGCCGCCGGGTTGGTCCACCAGGATACTGTATTCCAATTTAACATCCGCAATGTCCCCCTCTTCGGTATGGACCTGAGTCGACTTCCCTCCAAACATAGCAGCCAGGAAAGGCTCCCATAAAAAGCCCGCAACAGAAGCATTAAACTCCCTGATCATAAAAGAGAACGTTTGTAAAAACATTAAGTAAGAAAGAGTAGTTGCAACAGTCATCCCTTCCGGTGGAGCATCGATGAATTGCTGAATGGAGGCTATCTTCTCTTTAAGGCCTCCGGTGGGGGCTATCTTCGACATCCAAGCTTCGAATGTTGCCCGATCTTCGCTGCCTTGTTCGGCAGTATACTGTCCTACGCTCTGCTCTGTAGGAATCATAAGAGGAAAGCGCAGCATGCGCTCCCGGCGGGGTTTCCCAGGTCCCGAAGGGAAGGGGTCCTTGGTCTTTTTTTTCTTGGTCTCTTCCTCCTTGAGCAGAAAGTTCATCACCTCATTTATCAGGTTTGCGTCCTGCGCCTGCTTATAAAATCTCTCTACAAGTGTATCAATATTCATGATCAATCCTCTTTGGCCAATACTAATTAGATGATTTCATCAACAAAACCCATTTCAAGTGCTTCCTCGGCCGAGAAATATTCATCCGTGTTTTGGGAAAAGATATTATAAATTTCTCCCACTGTCAACTTGGAGTTGTCAGCGAGTGCTTGAATCATCATTTCCTCCACGTGGGTGGCCTCTTTATAAACCGTTTTAAGATTGGGTACGGGCCCCGACTCTGCGGCCGAGCAGTGATGAATCATCAGTCGTGTATTTCTAGAGATAAACCGCTTCCCGGGAGTGCCTGCGGCGAGGAGTACCACTGCAGCAGACGCTACTTTTCCGAACGCGTAAGTACGGACGTCGCGGTTCTTCTTCACCACGCGCATCAAATCATACACAGCAAACATATCTCCCACCGATCCCCCGTTGGAAGAGATAAAAAATTCTAAATCTTCTTCATCTTCAAAATCATCTGGATCTACATTAAGTATTCTGTTGTGGTTGGCAGCAATAAAGGCAGCAGATAAATCTTGGAGGCTCTCCTCGTTTATCTCCCCGCACAAACCAACCAAGGCTGGGGTTTCACTGTCCTCTTCGGGCACAACCACGCCGTCGGAGCCTTCCGCCTCTTCTTCGCGCGGACTTTCCTGGTCTTCGTTCTTAATCATTATCGCCTCGTCTCTCTGCCTTTAAAAATTTCATCGCCCCGGTCCAATCGTCGAACGGCATTAGCGTACGAAACGAAGGGGGAGCTTTACTTACTATAGACAGTATAGCGGAGTCTTTCCAGTTTGTCAAGGTGTGTTCCCAAACGTTTTCAAATTCTCGAATTTGTTTGTCGTTAAACTCAGCTTCATGCATTGCTTTAACTTTAAGAGTATTTAAAAACTCTACGTTCTCCACGATACTCAAACACATAAACAACAAATGGGCGATGACCTGTCTCACCAAGCGCCACATATGCACCAACTCTAGCAGGCGCGCCAAATAAAAAGTGGCGAATACTCCAGAGCAAAACCCCAACACCACAAACACTGCAAGCTCTTGCGTGCTTACCTCATACATATAACCTCCAAATAGAAAAGGCCGTGATCTCTCACAGCCTTATTCTATCAGAATATGATCTAATGATCAAGTATTATTTTCGTAGCGCACTCTTAAGGATACGCGCAGCAACACGCTTAGTAATCTCTTCAACCAGATCGTTAGTGGATCCAACAGATTCGTCTTTCTTCTCGTATGCTTTATAATGACCTCCAACGTCGCCGGCCTTCTTGCCTTCGGGATGCTCCGCGCTCTTGCCGCGGCGCTTATACTCACCCTTCTTGCTGCCTTCATCATCATCGTCGTCCTCTTCCTTCACGAGGCCGGGGCCCTGCGAGGCGAGTCCGCCCTTGGAGTTCTTCTTGTTGCGGTGGTCCGGGTGCTGCTTGGAACCCTTATGGGTGTTGGCGGCGCCAGTGGCAGACTTGGGATGCTCCCAGCCTTCCTGCATCGCTTCTTCGTCGCCCATTTCAACATCGGCTACGACCTCTTCGCCCTCGGGGGCAAAATCGTCGACCTCTTCCTCGGCTTCCACCTCGTCAGAGTCAATCTCAACTTCATCACCGATCGCATCTTCAAGTGCAGTCTCTAGCGCAGCTAGGAAATCGTCAACAGAAACCATACGACCTTCGTCGGCTCCCACCTCGGGCTCCATCTCGATGTCAGCCTCTAACTCGCCGCCGGCTTCAAGCTCATCGTCGGCAGCTTCGCCGGGGTGGCCTCGCTCAAGGTCGCCCGCAGCATAATCTTCTAGAGCGCCGGGATCAGCCTCGGCCTCTTGAAACAGAGAGCCATCGGCTGCCTCACCTTGTCCGCGGCCGTGGCCGGGGTTCGCTCGGCCCGACTTGGGACCTAGTGCTCCCGTGCGCCCGGTTCGCAGTTCGTCTAAGTTATCATCGTCATCCCGATAATCCATCTCATTAACAAAGCTGCTAGCAAACGGCCTCAAGTTAGCAAGCTTCATAAACTTTCGAACTTGCGCTTCATTCAGAAGGTTCTTTTTGCCTGACATAATTTATTTCTCCTACAACATACTGCAGTATGCTACTTTTAAATAGTATTTTCTTTCACTAATGTCTTTTTTAATTTGACGAGGGTGGCATCCAAGATTTGTTTAACGCGGACGGTACTTATCTGGTGTCTCAACCCTATTTGTTCCAACGTCATTGGGCCGTGGCGCCCTAGAGCGATCAACGTACAGTTAAGGTCTTCTTCATACTCAATGTGGAGGCGACATTCTCCCTGTGCGCACGGGGTGCGCGCTAAATAACAATCTTTTGCGCATTCTTTCATAACTCTGGTAAATCCTCTTCTAGTATATCGAATATATTCTGCACCTCGTCGTGGGTGAGTGCCAGTTCGTCCATAAGTTGTTTGCCTTTGTCCCTGAGCAGCTTCGACTTGCTGGTGCGCGCCTTGGACTGAACCTGTCGCGCGACCTTTTCCTCATCGAAGAACTTCATAAACAAGTTGTTCTGTGCCAGGTATGACTCCACACACATCCGAAAAAATTCACTTTGATTTTTTACCTGGTCATAGTATAAACGTATACGAAAATCCTCGTGCAATTTAGCATCCAAGTAAAAACTTAATACCGACTGTTCGTTGGTGAGTTGCCTCATAATTTAAGTATGTGGGTAGAACTTTCCAGCTGCCCGCTTGCAGTTTGACGTACGAATTGAGCATTCATTTGAAGTTCGTGAAGAGTTCGGGCTCCGGAGTATGAAAACCCACTTCGAATTCCTTTTTCTAGATTTTGTAACACGGTAGCTACGGGGCCCTTACACCTAACTGTAGTCGAGATGCCCTCCAACGACGCGGTCCGGTCGCGCCACTCTATCTGGGCCTTCTCGCTGGCCATCCCCCGGTATGATTTGAATTTGCCATCCAGCGCGTTAACTACGTCGCCAGGAGTTTCATCAGTACCTGCAAGCATAGACCCAAGCATAACGAAGTCAGCCCCAGCCGCCAGAGCTTTGACAATATCGCCGGCGCTCCGGATTCCTCCGTCGGCAATAATTGGTACTTGCCGTCCTGCTTCCGCGCAGTCCAATACTGTTTGAAGACCCGGGACACCGTGCCCAGTCTGAATCCTAGTTGAACAAATAGAACCGCCGCCAATATTGCAGCGCACACTATCGGCTCCCCAGTTGACCAAGTCATTATAACCCTCCTTAGTGGCAATGTTTCCTGCCATAATATGAACTTTGTTACCCAATACTATACGAAGTTTTCTTAACGCTTCCTTCATCAATATATGATGACCGTGCGCTACATCGATACATAAGAGGGCAACGCCCGTATTAACAAGCGCCGTTGCTCTCTCTAAATAGTCTCCAGAAGTCCCGATCGCCGCTCCCACCATAGCGTCTGCCGGGAGGCTCCCGACATGGTTACACTGAGTGTCTATGGAATTATACCTGTGTATAATCCCCAGACCTCCGGCTGCATCCATAGCCGCGGCCATTGGCGACGTCGTTACGGTATCCATTGGGCTGGCGATGATAGGAAGTTTAAATAATAAATCTCCCAGATATGATTCGAGGGAGATGCTGGCGCGACTTTTAATCTCAGAATACTGGGGCACGAGCAATACGTCATCGTAGGCTAGTCCTTCTTTAATGTTCATTTGTAACCTCATTTACTGTCTTCCAACAGGTAGGACACGTGAGGCGCACCACCTTCTTTTCTTGTAGCACCGTTACGTGCCACGTTTTAACTGTTTCTTGTGTTCGTTCAAAGGGTGCCCGACAGAGACAACACTCGGTTGGCTGCTTCATCATCAGCGCAGCTTGTTCTGCCACCCGGCGCTGGGCTGCTTTGGCTGTCTTTCCTTTTTTGGTGACAACCTTGCGCAGCTTTTTCACTTTCCGGTCGACCCAAGCGCACCGTCGCCTCGGTCAGAAATGGTAATAGGATACCATTCATAAATGTCGGGCGACGCGGAGGCCACAAATCGTGCATGCACGACAGGCACCACTACGGCCTGAGCTATCTTATCGCCCGGTGACAACATCTGGCTGATGGTGCCTACGTTATGGAGGTTCACAAAGACCTCCCCCTCGTAACCACTGTCTACCACAGAGGCGCCGACAAGCAGGTGCTGCTTCGCTGCCATACTTGAGCGATTCTTAATCTCTAGCATATAGCCATGAGGAATAGCAAACTTACACCCCGTAGGTAGTACTTTGCTTTCTCCAGGCTCAATCCGCACGCCGCGGACCGATGCATCTTCTGGACTCCACCTTAGGTCGAGCCCTGCGTCGCTCGGGTTAGAGCGAACCGGTGCGTGCACATTGCCGTGCACCATATAGTATTGTAATATCATTTTCCTTGTCCTCGATAGGGCTTCTTGTACCGCTTGTTCCCCCCGTGGGGGCCCGGGTGACTAGTCTTTGTAAACTTACTGTGCCCGATACTAGTCTTCTTTTTCTTCGTCTCACGTTTTCGTGCGGCGTTCTTCTTAGCCATTTGTTTCACCTTCAATTCTTTCCATCATTTGATCATACATCTTTTTACGAAGTTCGCACCCCCTAAAGCTGCGACTCGTATTGATCGCCGCCACAGCAGTGGTGCCGGCCCCTAAGAAAGGATCCACAATGAGATCCCCCTCATTAGAGTGTTTTATAATTAAATCTTCGCAGAGTCCCAGGCTTTTTTGGGTAGGCATTATACGCCACTTCCCTCCCTGGATAGGGTAACGATAGACAGCGTTGTCGTACTTACTATTAAAAGTAGGGCTGCCTTTCTTCACCCCCAGCAATGCAATCTCTCGACAATTAGTGAGATAATTCCTACTGCTGTTAAGGGGCTGCGGGTTCGTCTTTACCCATTCAATAAATCTGATCTGCTTAAACTTATGCCTCTCCATTATTTCTTTGAGATAGGAAATTTTCCAGATGTCAAAGAAGATGATGCACGTCCCCCCGGGCCTTAGAACGCGATAGAATTCTTTAACAAAGTCTTCCATCTCTTCCATTGTAAACTCGGAGTCCCACTTTCCGTAGTCAGTGCGCACCGCATACTTCTCGCCATAAATCGAACCATACTTAAGATAATTCTTTTTGGCGTTCCGCAGCGCTCCGAGTCGTTGTTTGCCGGGAGAATATCCCCCCGTTCGTGTCCACGTCTTCCACTCTTCGGCGGTCTTAAAGGCGCGCCACTCTGCTTCGGTACGCACCAGTGCGTGAGTCTTTTGCACGCTAGCACAATGGTCTACCCATCGATCCATCCCGCTGTCGCGCGAAGTAATGTAAGGAGGGTCGGTTAAAATCAAATCAACCGTCTTGTTGTTAATGGTTTGAAGGAAATCTAAGCCTTCGCAATTTTTGAGTTCGAAGTCGGTCATCTATTCTGTCTTCTGAGGGGGTAAACTTGGATCCCGTGTTGTTTAATCTCTGTCATACAGAGTGTCGCGCTCAGCCGCGGGTCAGCCCTGTGCTTAGGGTCGTGATATGTTTTGTGCAGCTTCTTGGTTAGAACTTCGAGAACACAGTCGGCTGAGAGTTCCCAAATCTCTGCGATCTCAGACCCCTCAAACCGTGCGATATAGTGAAAGGGATAACACCCAATCTTTTCGTTCTTCAAATACGCTAGCTGTTCGGCCCAGGTTGCCTTATTAGAGAGGCCCGAGTATAGCGCGGCGATCCTCTTCTGGATAGTCGTTTTATATTCCGCCTCTATGCCGTCTGGCCTCGTTGCATCTGCGCCGGCTAGCTTAGGAGCCAACGTGTGGCCCAGAGTCAATGCCATCAGAGCTTCCCTGCTCCGGGCATAACTGAAAATGTCGCCCAGTTTTAGCACCCCAGCAAAGTCCCCAAAGGTTTTAAAGAAAAGGATAAAGGCGTCCGCTCTTTGTTGGGGTGTCATATTCTCAACATACCCGGGCTCAGTCACGAGCTGTGAAACAAACCGTATTGAATTAATCATATTCTTATATTACCACTTTCTTCTGTAGCTGTCAACCTAATAATCTCAAATTTCTTCGAATGGAGCGCGTGGAGAATCCCCACGCAGGGTCATAGTCGAGGCGTCCCATGTAGGGGTGGTTCAAATGAATTCTGTCCTTACCTTCTACTATACCCCAGCATCTAAACTTTGTCAACATCGAATTTGAATCTATTACAGATACAATCCAATAAACTTTGCCGTGTTTGGTTTTCTTTTTAATAACCTCACGAGGAATAAACCACACAAGTTGCAGCTCGGGATCATAATCAGAAATGGGAGGCACATAATAGGACTCCAATCTATTCCGGACAGTCTCTGTCATCACCAAGTGCATCGGAAAGATGCCGGTGAGAGTGGTAAGATTATCAATCTCTTCCTCATTGGTGAACTCCCCTTCATCCCGATAGGTTTCGATGTTCTCTAAAAACTTCTTCTTACTATACACGCGGTCAACAGCGACTGCTGACCAGTAGTGCTTGCGGCCGCTGAACCGTACGTCCATCAGGCTATTCATAGCCCCCGACCGCACTAGCACATCTAATGCTTTCTTGTTTAGCTTACTGTATACAATCTCATCGTGGAAAAGGAATTCCTCAATGTCATTAAATGGACGGTTGGCTACAATTTGTTCAATGGCTGCATCCCCCAATCCCTTGAGGCCACTTAGCGGCTGGTAAAGGCGGTGCTCATCATTGGGATCAATCTCCCAGACGAATGACGACGTGTTGATGTCTGCTTCCACAATCTCAAAGCCGTTCGACTTTGCAATATTGATGGCGCGCTCCTTGCGCTTCTCCGGCTCCTTATCAAGGAATGAAGCCATCCACTCCACTGGGTAGTAATTGTATAGCCACGCGCACTGGAATGAGATTGCCGAGTATGAAACTGCATGCGACTTATTGAAACCATAACCCGAGAAGTACTCGAACCTCTCCCACATATCCTCTGCTTCACTATGGCTGATGCCTTTCTCTACGCAACCGTCGACGAACTTAGTGCGGAGGGTTCTCTTAACTCTCGCTTCCTTCCCCGTCCCCTTCTTGGTGAGCACCTTCCTTAGTAAGTTTCCCTCATCTAGAGTTAGGTCCTTGCCTAACTTGTGAGCAAGCAGAGCAATCTGCTCCTGGAAGATAAGGAACCCGTAGGTTTCCTTTGTAACCTCCCTCACGTGCTCATTAAGATAATCGATGTCACCGGGGTTCGCCTTGGCTTGAATGTATTGCTCGTGCACATTGGCCGATAGGGGGCCCGGTCGATAGATCGAAGTGATGGCAGAGAGATCAATCAACGACTTGGGCTTTGCGTTCGCACAGAACTCCTGTGCGCGCTGCTCCGTAAATTGAAAAATTCCCGCGAAGTTTCCCTTCTGAAAAACATTCCTATAAACGCTTGGATCCTTAAAATCTATCACGTCGGGATGGAGGTGTGTATTATAAAACTCTTTTACATCCTCGAACGTCGGCTCAGGGTGGTTGTGGTGTCGTTTCAAAATATGTCGAATCGCACCCTCAATCATTCGAAGTGTCGAGAGTCCCAGCAAGTCAAACTTAATAAACCCTAACGGCTCCAAGTGTCGAACGTGCTGCCCCTCGGCCCACGGTGCCTGTCGCACGCCTCCCGAACTGATGATCGGCATGTGCTCGTTCAAGTTGTCGGCAATCAAGACGCCCCCCGCGTGACGGGAACAGGAGCGAACCTGTCCAACCAGCGCCTCGACGTGTGTCTTAATGTGCGGGTACTTTATTAGGTAGCCGCGCAAGGAGGGGGAGAGTTCCATAACTTCTTCCCACGTGGGAGCATACACTCCAGCCTTAATACCGTGCTTCATCTTCGCTGCGGGAGTTGCTTCCGCAATCATCGTTGACGTTACCTTATTAACTTCTCCAAACTCCACACCGTAAAACTTTGAAATATCCTTAATCAAAGACTTTAACTGAAGTGTGTTCCAGTTTGAAATTGGGATGACCGAGTTCTTTCCCCAGTCCTCCATCAGCATTTCCTTTAATTCCATCGGCTCTGCGACATCATAATCGATATCAGGATAGTCTGTGGCGTCCTTCCGCAAGAACCTCTCGAACAGTAGCCCATATTTAATGGGATCAATCTGTGTGATTCCCAGAGCGTACGCGACTAGGGAGCCCGCCGCGGAACCTCGGCCGGGGCCCGTCAACTGAGCAGCGTTAGCCTTGTCCGAAATTGCTTTCATCGTCAAAAAGTATTTACTAAATCCTCGGTCCTCGATAACGTCCAACTCCTGCTGGAGACGTTCAGCATACATATCATCTTCGTGTCGCATGAGGCCTCGCAGCCCCTCAAGCGCGTAGTGCACCAACGCCTCACTATCAGTGAACCCGGCCGGAACTACAAAGTCTGGAAGTTTAACAGTTGTGTTTGGTGTGAAGTCTTCGATTCTATTGAATGCAATATTGTGCGTTTCAGTAATTGAGTCCATTACAAGCTGATCATCATACTCAACCCCACAGGTCTTGGAGTAATATTTATAGGAATCCCACATCTGGTTTCCGTTCTTAGGATACAACTCATATCCGATCTCTTCTACGCCGGCGGGCAGTTCTGTGTTATCCTCGGCCCAGGCGGGGGCTCCCTTCCCAAGCCAACCAAGTCGCTTGTACAACTCGCGGTCCTTCCAAGCATCACCATTGGGGTAGTGACTATCAGCTGTGGAAATAAGTGTAACCCCAAATTCCTCGCACACTTCGATGATGTATTGATTGAGTTCGTGTTGTTCTGCAATGTTGTTCCACTGCAGTTCTCCGTACCAGCGGTCTCCGAAGATGTCCACAAAGCGCCGGGTAGTTTCCCTCATTGCTTCCCTCACAGCATCGGGCCCTTCCTCTCGGTTAGCCCAGTAGTTTCCAGCGTAAGGTCCGCCCAAGCATGCCGACGCGGCGATCACCCCTTCGGAGTGACGGTCAAGCATATCATAATCCACACGCGGGTAACGGTAGAAGTTCTCTTCCTTATAAGACTCCGACACAATCTTAAAGAGATTATTTAATCCGGTCTGGTTTTGTGCCAGCAGAATCAAATGTCGTCGACGATTGATCACAGACTTGATGGCCTTCTTAGAAGCCTCTTCGTCCTCAACAGTCGCGCCAGAAGTGTCCCCTTCTTTTGCCAATGATTTCGCCTGCTTGGCGTCTTCCTTGATGCGATTGTAATCATCACGCCATTCGTCAATGGACGGAAGGAAGTATGCTTCTACTCCGAAGATGGGCTTAAATTCCTTCCCCTCAGACTTCATCTTCTGCCAGTGTAAAAATTGGTGCGAGAACCCATTCATGTTCCCGTGGTCTGTGAGGGCAAGTGCTTCGCCCCCGTTCTCATAGCAAAAATCCATATGCTCATCTGGATATCCGATGGCATCAAAAATTGAGCCGGCTACGCTGTGTGCATGCAGGCCTACGAAAGGAATCTTTTTCTCGCTCATTTGTTTCTCCCTCTATACATAGTGTTTGTGTTCGGACGTTTGGTTTTCTGCCCAAGTTCCGATGATATAAATTTAACATATCCAGCCCACGAAGTCAAGTCATAAAACTCTTTTAACTCTTGAGTGGTGCCCTCCGGGCCGCCTCCAAAAACATCTTGCAGCCCGTACTCTAAAGAGAGGTGTCGCTCATCGATGGGCAGCAACTCCGAGGGCATCTCCCCGGGGGGAGGGGCCTTGTAGTAAGAAGCATTCGTGGTGATAGTATGCTTCGCGCGGCGCCACTCGTCGGCGTCCATTACGAAACTCAAGGGAAGGCCATCTTTTACTGTCTTGCCCTTGTGAGAAAAATAAAAAGGAACGTTCTTGCGTAATACAGAGCGACTAGCCAACACTTCCTTGGGGTCCATCATCCCCAACGGAAAAGAAACATAATAATGGTGTGGCTGGGTCCACCGCGAAAACTTTGTTTGAATCCAGTAGGCCACGTTGGCGCCATAAATCGCAGACCACGCATAGTTGTCTACCTTGCCTCGATGTTTAGGGTGGATAGGAACGTAGTAAATAGGAACTTCTATATGCTTGGTATTCCCAAACATAGCAAACACGCCTCTTTGAATACTGTCAATGTCTGTGGCATACACGCCAAGCCTATGGCGCAATAGTGGTGCCACATCATCGTTCGCCACAATCCATATGGAGGTACACCCGGCGTGTAAGCACTCATAGACAGTGGCTTCTAGTGCAGTATAGTTGGGAGCCACCGGTACAAGGGAGGAATCCCATTCCATCCCAAACTCTGTCTGCATCCCAGCTACCGGGATGATAGCAGGCATATTAAGTTTCTTAGCCATACAAAACAATCCGCGGGTCTAGCTCGCCCACTATCTCAAAATAAAAATCCCTTTTAATGGCCTGCCGCTCTGCGTGTCGCACCTTAAGAGGAAGCCCATTTTCTGTTTGAATGTTATGTTCTTTTAGCTTACGCTCAAGCTTGATTCTCACTATGGTCTCCGAAAAATCAAAACTCCTCAAGTCACAGTCGCTAATACAACTGCGTACAATAATATCTTTAAATTCGCCGTGATGATTCTGGTCTATTCGATTGGAGGGAACAAATTTAATACTTTGAAGCAACTCCTCATTGCAAAGGAGGGTAAAGTCCTCTCCCAGTCGCGACCCCTGTGTTACATCAAACAAGTCATACACCAGATGATCTTTGATGATCTCTTCTACTTCAAGGGTTTCAAAATTGTCGGTGTCAAAAATATGTAACGTTTTAAAGTCAATAAGAACCTTTGTATTTCCCTCGGTTATAATTTTTAGGTCTCCATCCTCGAAGGCAATCGTTCGAACTTCAAACGGAACCGGCAAGCGGGCGTTCATTCCTAAATCATAAATGCTATCTAACCATTTGCTTTTAACATCTTGGTGGCCCACCAGATAATGAAAAGGTCGTTGTTCGCTGTTGACAATCAGGTGGTAGCAATTTGCGCGAGCAAATTCCACGGCCTCTTCGCGCCAGCCAATAACAACGTCCGAAAATTTAAAGCGAATAGGAGACAAGAAGGTCATAGTGTCATTCTAGCACCCAATGACTCCCAAGTCAAGAAATTTATTTCGCCAAAATACCGATTACGTGGTTTTCCTTGATGACGGTGAAGGTCTCGCCGTTGTGCTGGATATCGCGGAGCATTTGTGCTTCCACAATAATCTGCAATCCGGTGCTCCATATGGTTCCGTTCTCGCCCGAGCAGTTGACTACTTCAACCACCGCAAATGGGCTTTCTACTGCGCGGTAATCCTGGGGCAAGAGAATTGCACTCTCTTCTGTGCCTGTGTCTTCTACAGTCTTCACGTAGAGGTAGTTATTGACTGGTGTAAAATTCATTTTGTTCCTTTCTGTTTTTGTTTTTTTAATCTGTTCTATATAAAACGCGATATAGGGACTGATAGTTAAATTCTTCGCCGCGGCGAGATCTAAAATTGAGTTCATTGAGCCTGAGAACTTGCGCTGCAACGGTGTTGTACCCTTCATTCTTCAACTTTTCACTAACAGCTTTAATATGAAAGTTAAATTTCTCGGCATTTGATTGTCTAACGGCAATAGCCTTAGCGCCTTGCTCAGCATAGAGATTGGGATTGCCAAACTTCAAATCGGGGTCCTCTTCTCTGCGGCGGCGAAATGACTCCTTAACAAGTGCTGATGTAGTCATGTTTTTGTTTCTGTGGTGTGCGTACGCGTGACATATCCCGCAAAGCGGCACTGTTTGAGTGCCCGAGCGGCTGCGGGGCACTACGTGATGGCGGTGTAACTCGGTGCCTTTGTACCCGCACTCAAAACATTGGTTGTCTACTATCCGCACTTGGCAAAACCGCAGTTTTTACAAGTAACGCAGCCCTCAACATATATGAGGCCCTCGGTTCCACACTCGCTACAAGTATGTTCAGTTGCCTCTTGACCATCCGGGATGTAGTTCTTTAAAATTCGTGCAATACACTTAGCAAAGCTAAACATATCTGAGTCCCGATCCTTCTGGAGTTGTTCTACTACATATTGAATGTTCGCTCCATGACGCATCCCAAGTGAAATCATACGAGTGAATGCGGAGTGGTTAGGATTATCGAAAGCCTTAACGAGATCCTTGATAATTACGGTGTCGCCGTTCTTCCCAACTTGCAAATCATAAACAGAGTTCATGGTCTTCCTAGGGTGTTTCACCAGAATGCCTTCGACTTTATCTTTTGGAATCTCAATTAGGTTTGAGAGTCCCCCCATAACTTCATATGGCTTTTGGTCCATTAGACCCACCACTATTAACCAGCGCTCTCCCTTAATCGTAGTGTGGTGGATGTTGCACGCTAGCTCAATAGGACGTTTGGGTGCCTTGTGCTGTGGGAAATGGTCATCTTCCGTCAGCAAAACTCCAGACCGACTACCGTCCACATACACAGTGAGTCCTTTTAATCCTTGGCGCCAGCCTTCCATATAAAGTCTGCCCACCAACTCAGGAGCCGTATTCTTTGGGAGATTGATCGTCGAACTGATGCTGTGATCAATGCTTTGTTGAATGGCTGCTTGTACAGCAATACGAGCTTCCCAATCAATGCTGTTTGATTCTACAAAAAATGCAGGAAGGGGAGCCGAGTCTTGAAGTGTTTGTGTTTCCATCCACGTCTTGATGTTGTGGTGGAACACCTCATACTCTACCCAGCGGTCGCCTAGGGCGTCCACGTGATCGGCGTCTAGGTGTTGCTCATCATGAGAAAGTTTTCGCCGGCGAACATACGAGTTCCTGAATACAGGCTCCAGACCGGACGAAGTCTGAGACATTATAGAAACCGAGCCAGTTGGCGCGTTCGTAAGGATTGAGATGTTCCGGCGGCCGTGTTTGGCAATTAAGTCTCTAAGTCTTGCCGGCAGTCTTTGAATAAAGTTGTTGTTTTCTTCGACGCTCCACTCAAATGCAGGAAATGCGCCGCGTTCTTGAGCAAGATAGACACTCTCTTCGTACGCTGCATCGCGCAAGGTACGATAGATTTTCTCAATAATTACAAGAGCTTCGGGGCTATCGTATGCTAAATTTAAGCACGCCATAGCATCAGCCAAGCCGTGAGTACCCAAACCAGTCCGACGCCCATTGTAAGCAGCTTTAAATAGCTTACTCCATAGCTCTTGCTCGTCCTCCGTATCTGCCCACTGTCGAATGTTTTCCAGCTTCTCAAGCTCAAGTTCTACCAGATCATCGGACAAGCGCATACCAATAGCAGCAACTTCTCTTAACTTACCGAAGTCAAAGTCTGCATTTTTTTGGAAAGAATTTTTTACGAGACTTTTTAAATTCAAAGAAATGAGCCTACAGCTATCGTAGGCCGAAAGGGGAATCTCCCCGCACGGATTAGTGGTCTTGGTTTTAAAGTCGTCGTACTCATGAGCAGGCAGGTTCTTAGTAATATTGTCCCACATAAGAAGACCAGGCTCCGCAGTCTTCGTGGCGCACTCCACGATGCTATCCCAAAGAGTCGATGCGTCTACCTCCGCAGTATATTCTGGCTGCTCAGCATCAACTGGAAACTGTAAAGTGAATGATTGGTTGTTCTCTACCGCTTCCATAAAGCTGTCGCTAATCTTTACTGAGATGTTCGCTCCCGTAACCTTGTTGATGTCTTGCTTCATCGTAACAAACTTTGCAATATCTGGGTGGCGCACATCCATTGATACCATTAGCGCTCCGCGGCGTCCATTCTGTCCGATCATTCGGCAGACGTACGAGTAGAAATCAGCAAAAGACCACGCACCAGTAGTAGTCCGAGCGGAATTATTAACAGGGGCCCCTTCAGGACGCAAACTAGATATATCAACCCCAACACCGCACCGACGTTTAAAAAGATTCGCAAGATCTTTGCCAGCATCCATAATACTCGATACGGAATCGGCGGGATTATCAACAACAACACAATTAGAGAGAGACACATTAACATAATTATTTCCTATCCCCATCATGGGAGAGCCTTGGGGTACAATGTATTTAAAATTTTTGAGGAAAGAATAGATCTCTGTCTCTGTAAGATGATTAGATTTACGTGTGATGAACTTATCTTCCATTCTCGCGAACTCTCGTGCGAGGCGATGGTGCATATCATCGGGTGTCTTTTCAAGAAAATTACCTTTCTCGTCGCGCAAACAGTACTTTGTTATAAAAACATTGGTAGCTAATTCATCATCATCAAAATATTCCAGAGTGGCTTCTCGTACTTCAGTCTCCTCGAACATGGCTCAGCCTCCGTTATTCTTTTTAAATTTCTTATACTTCTCAACCAAATTCTCTTTTTGTTTCCTAACGCTTACTTCCACCAGTTCGTCCTCCCCGTAGGGGTCGAGCACCTTAATGTGCACATTGGATGTGTCCATAAATAAGGGAAACACAATCCCGTCCGGGCCGTTCCTATTCTTGGCTACAAAAAGGCGCCCCCCATTAGCGTTCTTGTCTTCTACTGTACGGGAAATACTAAAAATAAAATCTGCGATGAAACATTTATTGAATGCCTCAGAAATAGATTCCATTGTGATAACTTCGGCGTTAAGCCCCGACCGATTAGTCTGCGATGCTGTCCACACTGGTACCTCATACTCTGCAGCGATAGCGCGCAGCTCTTCATAAATAGATTCTAATTCGTTTCTCTTCTCTTTAAGATATCGAACAGGTCGTAATAAATCCCCATAGTCAATAATAATAATGTCAACTACAATATTTCGCATCTTCAATTTTTCCAGGTGGGCGCGTACTGTCTGGGTGGATGCTGTTTTGGTGGGATACTCTTTCACAATAAGAGTACCCTCGATATCTTGAACCTCTTCGTAGATTTTTTCCTTAAAGGATGATAAATTTTCAAGGGGTATCTTGGTAAGACACGCATCATAGCGCGAAGCTACCACCGTATCCTGGAGTTCGAGAGTATAATGAACAACGGTCTTGCCTTCGCGCAAAGCGTGGGCCCCCAGGTGTACCAAAGCCATAGACTTCCCGGCGCCCGTTGGGGCGATAACAACGCCTAACTCCTTCTGGCCTAGGCCCCCCTTACAAATGCCGTCAATAAGATCCCACCCAGTGGAGACTGGGTTGCGAAACCGTGGCTTAAATCTTTCTTCAAAATCTTTTTTATAGTCGTAGCCGCTGTCGTTGTCCACCCCTAACTTAAGCGAGTCATTAATAACCTGCGAAATCTCATCAAAGGAGGAGTTCTGAAGGAGGCCTATCGACTTCACCATCGCGGACTTAAGATTCTGTTTCTTACAAAAGTCTAAAGAGGTGTCTTTGATATACTCTGTGTCGGTAACAGCGGTAACCTGACTGCGAACGTAAAACTCTCGCGCTTGTTTGGCTGTTAGTTCGTTCTCGTTGTCAAGTTCGGACCGGAGAATTGTTTTGACAATATCGCGTGAAGGGTGGACTCCATACTTTTTACGATAGTTAAAAATTTTATTGAGAAAAAGCTTAAGATAGTTAAGCTCTAGAAAGCTAACATCTAATACTTCTTCAATCTGATCGGCGAAGGAGCGGTCATCCAAAATCACCATACATAATTTCTCTTGGAACGACTTACCGTACTTGGAGAAGCTACCACGCTCACCATTTAATTTCATAGCTTCCCTCATGACTAATATTACTACTTTGCAAGTGCCTTGTCAAGACAAATCCGATTCATTGTGGCGTGTAGATCGTCCCAGTTGAATACACCAAACCCATCTTGATTCATCATTCGGATAACCTCGGTTTTATTATAGTCGTACTCAAAGTTATCCAAGGCATAGTGCACTTTCTCGCGGCAATGCAAAGATAGCGCCGGAGCGTACAACTGCATCAATTTATAGTTCTCTATAATTACATCTCTGTACTCCAAAACGTTCGTGAAAAACTTAGCCTTAGAGTCGCTAGCGAGGCAGAAATCAAAAATCTCCTGCAATGTTACATCCTTATCTTCCCTAAGAAATTTTAAGTTTTTTGAAATACTTTTTAGGCCGGCGCGAGGTACCCCTTTGAGATTGTCCGATGGGTCCCCAGCGATGGCTCTCGCCATCGCAAAATTGCGAGGATGGATATCAAAATCTTCCACAATGTTTAACTTATTATGAATCTTCTTTTGAATGGGGCGGAACAAAACGGTTTCGTCGTCGCACAGCTGAAGGAAATCTTTATCACTGGAGATAACTACCTTTTGCCAGCCCTTGAATTGTTCGGTCTGAGTTGCAAAAGCAATAACGTCGTCGGCCTCTACCTCATCGAAGCGCAATTGAATCACGGGCAGCTCATTAAGATACTCCATCAGGCGCAGCTGCTGCCACGCCATGTTGGCGCGCTGTTGCTCGTCAGTCAAGTCCGTCTGGCGGTTGACGCGAATGGGCTTACGGCCGGCCTTATAATTCTTGTTTTGCTCTCGCCTTTTGCGGCTACCGCCCGGGCCATCCCAGATGATCATCACCGTGTCGGGCTTAATGTCTCGACAGAGCTTCTGTAAGATGCCCAGGAAGCCCTTGAGGCCTCCGATGGGGTGGCCGTGGACCGAGAGGCTAGGGTTGACGATGAAAGCCCTGTAGTAAGCGTTCAGGGCGTCGACAATCATTACTCTTTTCATAGTCTCATACTCTCAATCTTGCCGTTCTTATCTGTATAGACCACGCGCTTGACACCAACGTGACGCAGCGCGCTCTCACACATAGGACAAGGCTTGCTGATACGGGCCTCTCCCTCTCTGTTAATACGGGCTACGTAAACTGTGGACCCGCGTGTGGTAGAACGGTCCACTCCTAAAATGGCTCCCAACTCTGCATGGAGGGTGGCTTCGCCACGGCCCTCTTTACGAAATCTCGCACCGAAACTACAATGCCGGTGCTTGTTGCAGGAAATATTACGAACGGAACTGCCCTTCACAAGGACGGCGCCGTGCCTAAACTTTCCATAATCTGATTGTTCCGCCACCCTCTTGGCGAACTCTATATATCTCTTGTTCTTCAACTGTATCCCCTAACGTATGAAGCTCCTATGAGTATACCTCACAGGAGCTTCAGAGTCAAGGGTTTAGTTTGAGTTTATTTGACTTTCGGCTGTGCTCCGGCCTTGTTATAGGGAGGGTTAACATTAACCTCTCCCCCTTGGAGCGCTTTAATGGCCAATTTCGATGCCGGCTGGACCGGACCATCCTTGTCATCGATCACTGGCATATCGGAGCGAGGGTTGCTCGTTAATACGGCCCCATCGCTGACGCCCGGAACCCCTTTAACATTGTTCACCATAAAGTTGGCCATGGCTTTAATAGCCTCGGCGCCCTCTTTTCCGGTTTTTGCTTGCATTACTTCTAATGCTTTGCCCTTGTCGAACGCGTTGGGCACGCCACTAAAGAATTTGCCTTTTCCATCAGGCTGTTTGTCAACGGCCAAGGCAGCTAAAACCTTCTCTACGGCGCCCACATCGTGGAACTGCTTGAAGTTACCTGTGCCGGGCTTGCCCTTGTTTACCCCCAAGATACCCTTCGTAATTGTATTAAGAATGGCAACCAATTGAGTGCCCGGGAAATCTACTTCGTATCCACTAATTGCCGCGCTGGGGTCGGCCATGGCTGTTGCGAGCCAACGATGGTGGCCATCCATTAGAAAGTTGTCCTTTGAGACAAACGCGGCGATGTTTCCTCCTGGGCCTCCAGAGCCAAACATAGTACCATTTAACATTCCCAAAGCAAACCAAGCAGCCTTGCCTAAATTCATAGAAGTTTGTGACGGGAACAAGTCGCGCGCGGCCCACTTACCGTTTAGGTTAACAGGGATAACATCGTCTTTTGCGTCGCCGTCGAATGCCGCGGGGCCACTAGTTGCATTAGTTTTGGCCTGATTTGGATCAACTGCCGATAAAGCAATTGGAAACATCTTTGTATCAAGTTCGGCCGCGTTGGCTTTTTCATTTACAAACTTGCGCCAGTTCTCTGTAATCAACTGGGCTTTTGGGTAACTTGACCATTTGCTCATCTTATATCTCCGTGGAATATATAATAAATAGTCTTATTTTTTATCTACGTCGTAGAAATCTTCGGCATTCCCCTCGCGCGTATCAAACTTACGAATGATCTGTTCATCCATAATCTCAAGCACCCGGGTTTTGAACTTCTTGTCTTTAAGTTTTTCAATCCAATGAGCGCTCTGGAACTTCTCTTCCGTTCCATCTTTATAGACCAGGGAGAACCAAGCGCCGGCTTGCTTGAGATTGTCGGAGCCCTTGATTGCTTCCAGCCAACTCTCTTGGTCCTGGATACCAACCTTGTCGGTTCCCCACAGAATCTTGAAGGCGCAGTTGCGCCCCTGTGTACCGAAGCGAGACTTCTCAAGCTTAACCTTCACCTCTGAACCAATACGGAAACCACTTTCATCTTCGATAAAAGCAGACTTGGCTTTGCGCCCCGTCAACCATACCCGAAGGGAATATACATAATGCATAGCCTTCCCGCCGGGGGTGATGAACGGAGTCGTCATTGCGACGATGCGTGCGTTTGGGCCCTGTGGAATATTGGTCTTCAACTGGTTGAGAACCAGGAAGGCAGACTTGGTGTTGGCGATCGGAATAGTCAGCTTAGACATTCCCTTTGATAAAATGCGCGCCTTCATAGCCATCGTGGATTGCGGATTGAAGTCTCCTTCCACGTCGGTAATAGTCGGAGTCATAGCCAGCGAGTCCCAGATAAACAAGGTTCTTTCCGCTCCTGACTTTAAGACGTTCTCAACAGTTTCTAACACGTGCTCAACTGATTGTGCTTGCACGTAAATAAGTTCACCTATATCACAGCCAGCGCGCTCCAGGAACCCGGGGTCGATAGCAGACTCCGAATCCATATAGATAACAGTCATTCCCATACGTTGGGCATTCCCGGCAATCTGGGCAGCCATAAAGGACTTCCCTGTGGATTCTAGTCCGGCAATCTCAGTAAACTTACCCACCGGTACTCCAGCCAATTGGCCGCGACAAACAATAGAATCCAACCAGCGCGAGCCGGTTGGAATCCATTCTTTTACCTCTGTTGGGTTGGCGTGGTTGAGGTTATGCGCTACTTCCAGACCGGAAGTCTTATTGATTAAGGTGCGCAATCCATCAATAGAAATTTTTCCAGCTGTGGATTTACTTTTTGCCATCTAAGTCAAGTCCAAAGTCAATAGACCATTCGATGTCTGTACTATCACATCGAAGCCGTCAACAAACTCGTCGGCGCCTCCGTTTAGACTGTAAAGATCTCTGGCATGCACTTTTACATTGGCCGCGATCTCGCACGTGCCACGCTTATGATCGTGGCGCTCTGTAGAAATGGTCAAAAGATCATATTCATATGCTTCTTTTTTGAGTGTTTGCGTAAGATACTCTTCGAACCAGTGTGCTCGATCATACTTTTCTAACAACCCGCCATCGCGCATCGTGTCTAAAATATCTTCCTCGTAGCGTGAATACACTGTGATGTAAGGCGTGGCCAATAACTTAGCCAATCGCTCCGCTGTATCCGTTTGCTCCAATGCGTTCTCAACATAATCGTCCGAGATGTGCCATACACTGGCAGCATCTTCATAGTTTAAATAAACAAAATCTTTATCTGTAATATTAAGGTCCTGAAGTGTTTCCACGATATTTCCCATTTTTGATTTTCTCTTTTCTACAATATGTTTCGAACTTATTGTGAGTTCTTGGTGTCTTGAATATGTGTGCGTAGTTCTTGTGCAAGGTTCTTTACTTCTTGCATGGTCTTGCGTACGCGGGTGCCAGCGGCATTGTTGCTGCGGCTGAAAAACTTCTCATGATCTTCTCGGGTATTCTCCAGAAGGGTGATTAGCTTCTCAAGATAATTATTTTCAGTACTCATATAACTGCTCCTTTATAATGTGAGGCACCTGATAACCCTGTGCCTCCCTGTGGGTCAAGGCTTTACTTCTTTTGAACGAAGGCGTAAAGCTTTTCAGCTTCCGTTAAAATTTCCTCAGTCGTGTAAGGAGCAACAGCCTCGCGCTGGCCCTCCGGCTTTAGAAATTCATTATCAACACAGCGCTGGTTGCGCTCGCCGACAATTCCAATTGCCATTCCTAGCAAATCGGTGCGGAGTTCGTATCCGCTTTTGTTTGTATCACTCATAATATCTCCTTTGTGTGTGTATAAGTGTGAGACCCCTATAACCCCGGGCCTCCCTGCGGGGGGGATATTAAAGAGCGCCGAGCTCTGCGAAAGCAGCGTCAACAGCATTGCCGTCGCCCTCTGTGGTCTTCCCATACTTCTCGGTTTCGCTACTAACCGTCTCGGGATCGTCAACCTGTGCGTTGACGAAAGTGTCGAGAATAGTCTGGACATCGCTGGTCGCCTTTCGCTCGAACAGTCCAGTGAAATCTGGAATGCTATCGAGAAGCTCTGCGCACTTCTCGGGCGTCAGTTCCTCGCAAAGCGGGGAGGACCGGCGGCGAGGCACAAGCTTCGTCTGTGGGAAGGAAGCGCCCGGAGGCTTTCCGTAGGTCATCTGCAGGTCGGTGCCTGTCTCGGTGTCGGTGATATCACCATACTCCGGATTCAGCACGAGAGTCAGAAGATTCTCGTAGGCGGTCTTACCATAGCCCCACACGCGCACACCCTTCTCTTCCTCTCCACGAACCATCACGGGGCTGAAGAAACGCTGTCGCACAAAGAGAGACTTTGCAGTCTTCTTGCTGTGGTCGTCGTTGTTGTCGACTCCCTCTCGCCAAAGTTGTGAGGCGAACTCACATACAGGACACTCGTCACTGTAGTTGCGCTTGGGGCAGAGGAAACCACCCTTCTCGATGTTGTAGTGAAACCACATCTCCTTGAAGGGATCGCCGTCTGCCGTCGGAACGATTCGAATAGTCTGGTCGCCGTCATCAGGACGCCAGAATGTGTCATTTGAGTTGCCGTCTCCACGTAGTGACGAGAGCTTTTCTCTCATCTTGTCTAAATTGATACCCATTTTTATCTCCTTATAGTTGGGTTAAAGTACGATCAGCCAATATCCTGATCGTCTAGTTCTGTATATGATTGTACCACAGATGAATACTTAATGCAATAACAAAATTTCTGATCGTATGTTGTCTTAAAGACTCCGTACGAAATGTTGGTCCCCTCATCGAGCTTGGACTTTACATAATCAGTAATCTTGCGGTATAGTGCACCCTCTTCCATTAGGTCGTTCTCATTAATACCATAGTAGTATACCACATCGCGCGCACATTTCAAGTCATAAAACCACTTTTCTTCATCATCATCTACACTGAGAACGCCGAAGGTTCCGATGCGACTGAGGTCCGAGGGCTTAATGAAGTTGCCAATGATGGGCTCTGAATTCTTAAAAACATTAATCATATGTACGGTGTTAACGATCGCCTGATTGACTACATCAAAGTATCCCAAAATGGAAACATTCCCTACGCCACTCTCCACCAATAAATTATCGATGAGATAGACACACTCTAGGAGCCCGGAACGCGCGTACTCCTGTACAACGTTCCTTACAATTTTCTCCTGCATCTTTTGGGTTTCGCTCAAAAGGGCCAAGTCGGGCTGAACATACAGGACAGTTATGGTATTAGTTTTTAGTTGCTCAAGGAGACGAAGGGTGGCTCCCGATATCTGGCCGCTCCCTCCGATAATGACCAATACATCCTCCTTGTTAAAGTTGAGCTTCTTTTTTAAAGAAGGGAAATGCTTCTCATATTCTTCATGACTATCTCTTTTTTTAATGGTGATGTCTGCGTCTTTGGTCACATCAATACTATAGGTTGTGTACTGGGGGAATTTAGAAAATACCCTGGTGACGTTGTGTCCCACTTTACCGAGCCCCACTACAATCACTTGTCTTCAACCCATTCTAAAATGAAGCCCATATCAAACGACCCCTTTGTTACCCATTTGGAAAGGCGAGCTGCCTCCACCTCGGAGGAGCGAATGCCTTCGCGTTCGCAAATAAAATTCAAAACTTCCTGGATATCTCCTGCTTCTTCGGCACATGGATTATCAATAAACTCTTCTACCTCTTCACGTAATTTTTTCAACGCGTAGGCGCGCAAAGTATGGGGGTCTACCTGGTGAACCCGGGCGACCTTCTGGGCTTCTTCGATAAGTTCCGGAATCTTATCCCGAACGAGCTTGTCGTAATGTTGTTTCATAACTTGAGATCCTTAAGGTCGCCCAGATTCTTCCCGGCAGCAACGTTTACCTTAAAGATATCATACCGTGTTTTTTTGAAGGTGTCAAGCAAATTTAAAATTTCATATCGATCTTCTTCGGCCAAATCAATGTAGACCGCATCGTGAATTAAAAAGGAAATATAACTTTTTCTCCCCCTAAGTGCTTGATACACTTTATAGGCTTGCTCATGTACCATATCAATGGTTGTACTCTGAATTATATAATTCAAGGCGTGATGTTCGTCCACGTTTTCAATTATGCGACCATACTCTGTCTTAATCGTGCTACCGTCCCAGTATTTTTCTCGCACCACTTCCTTGTTGTACATCTCCTCTAGGGCCGCATGCGGACGGTCAGAATACAGCCACGCAAATGTCTTAGTCTTTGCTTTCTCGCGGCTTAAGTTGCCGCCAAAGACATTCTGGGCGTTCCACGCGTGGATATCATTGGTGGGCTGGCTCTTGCCCGCCAAGGCTAACAGGGTCCGCAGTTCGGCGGCATTAAAATCTAACTCAAGAAGCCAATCATTATGAGGCCTGATGCATTGGCGAAATTCTTTGTTCATTGTAAGGATGGGAAAGGTGTGCGGCTGGGTTGCGAGGCGACCCGTGATGGTGCCCCACGGATTATAGTCGCACGTCGGGCGTACAGTTTGGAGCGTCTTTATAAAGTTTTTACCGCGGACCGAACCTAGAAGATGCTGAATGGGCCTCACATCAATATTCAGAGAGCGTTCTCGAATCGCGGTAAGCATCTCCAACAACTGATACATCTGTTTATAGTTCTCGGGGCGACGGATGGTGTTAAGAACATGTTGAGTAATACTATTCTTGGCGCTAAGAAACTGGAATAAGAAGTATTCGGGGACTACATCGTAAAAACAATTATGTTGTAGAGAAAGTTGCGCCTTTTCAAAAGCGCGAAGGCATGCACGTACTCGTTGTTTGATAGCCTCCCACTCTTCTTGAAGATTTTCGGGGCACATCTCTGTGAGCGTGGCTCCGTTGCTATAGATGCGCGCGATCTCATACCCATCGCCCGTTAGGTGAGATGAGTAGTCCCACGTTTTGCCAATACGAGGGAGCGGCGAACGAGGATTAATCATGTTGTTGGCAAAATATCCCACACAATCGGCGTTGCTATCCAGAACTTGAAAGAGGGGCGCTTCATCCATCTACACTACTGTATCATTAGAGAGGGCGCCCGTCAAGAAGATTTTGTCTTTTTCTTCGGTAAGGAGCCTGCTATATGACTTTCGCGCATCAGAACGCTCACGGGCTTTCCGGCTAATAGGGGCAATGTAGAGGGATAAATATATTTTCTATATTCCTTATTGATCTCCTTGGCGGCGCGCTGGTATGGTGTCATCACCGTGGGGGCCCGAAGGGTGTACAGTTCGTATGCGCGGTTGCGGATGCGCAGAAGGTCGATCTTTTTCACGGCGTGTTGAGATTCTACTTGTCTCAAGTCAATATAAAGATCGATCATTTCTTTAGGGTCGAGGCGCCCAGTCATTGCTTTTAGATTATACTGTTCACGGATATGGGTCGTATAGTCAAACCCTCCGTCTTTGCAAATTTTATGCTTCTGATAGAGCGGGGCAGATGTCGAAAGAAATCTATAGGCCCGCAAGAAAATAGCCAGCAGATCATCGAAGTCAGTAAGATAGGTTTGTTTATAAAACACTTTAAAAAAATTATCTTTTGTAACGGGATCATAAGTTATAGGATCCAAATACATTTGAATTTCCTCCATCGCCGCATCAGTAAAAAGGTCTGCCGTTAAAACCCACGGTCGATTCTTAGCTACGCGTAGCCCAAATTTTTTGGCCGCATTATTATAAAACAGGAAATTAGGATCTTGAATCCACGCCTCATACTTTAGTTTATCGTCGGCAGGATCACTATCTGATAGGCTAATAGATAGGCCCGTTCCCATTAGCCCCATCCGATAAGATAAAACTAAATTTGTTTTAGTTACTGGAAAGAAGGCCGCCATTCTTTTTAAGAAACGACTGTAATAATAAATAAAGGTTTTAAAATTATCAATTGGTCGCGAGGATGGCGCCTTAAAGCTCGTTACAAAAGCCTCCGCGAGCATATCATGAAATCGAGTATAGCGTTGGCTCGGGTCTTCGTAGCCTCCTTTCGCCTGCGGAAACAAGATTTCTTTGTTGCCCGTCTTAGACACAGCCCCCACTAAATACGCCTCCGACATATGGTTAACGAATGCGCTAAAAGAATTTGTAACAAAAGCCAACGCAAAAAGGGGAAACGTTGCTTCCTGTACTTGAGTGAGGGCCGCTGCGGCCGGGATCACAGTATTCTGTTGAACATCTACTTTTCCAAAGTACCCTTTTTGGTACCATGTGTCCAAGGGTGCGGGGATACCTTCTGAGCGGGTGGGGAATATACGATCCCGATAGAGGCTGCGCTGGAACGACGACGCAAAAGCGGTTAAGTTATTGCGGCCATCGGGGTTGCGCAGCTCGCGCTCGCTGAAAAAATAACCTTGGCTATCACTTATTTTAACTGTCATTCTAGAACCCGCCGAGTAGGCGCGCTTCTTCGGGAGGCGCTTCGGCCATCGCAATCGCTTTCTCTTGGGAGATATCGCTCGATTGTACGAACCCCATGAAGAGACGAATTTCATCTTGGGTGTACCCATTCGCTGCCATCTCTGCGGCAAGATCCCGCGAATCCTCTCCCGTTCCTACGATTAAGGTTAGATCATCTATGTCGGTGCTAAACTTTTCAGGCGCTGGGGCTAGAATAGCATCTGTTTCTGGGGCCGTAGCAGGCACCAGGCTTTGCTTTTTCTCTATCTCTTCTGCAGCGTGCTCTTCGGCCGGGTTAAGGTTGAGAGGCTCAATAGTCTCCCCTAGTAGCTCTGCGGCAGTGAAGCTTTCTATCTTAACCACCTTCTCGTTGAAGTTCGTATCGAAGGGAACCATTTGTTGGATCGCCTTAACTGATGTAGTATAGCCCTCGGGACCTAATTGATGATTCACACCTGTGACCAAGAAATAGCCCCCCAAACCAATCAGGCGCGCGATGTTGGGAATGCCCCCAATGGCTTTAGCAGATCCGGCGCCGATTGCAATAGGATCAATGTAAACAAACGTACCGTTCTTATGAAAGTTGTTTCCTATCATATTCATATTTACGCTATATAGTTCTTTTAACTGCTGGGCGCCGAGAGAACCGTCCTTGTCAATCCGGGCCTCGCGATAGCCGGGCATATCCTCTCGGTTAAATACAATCTCCTTGGCCAAACCACAGCGGCCGCCCAAGAAATAATGGTAAATACCTTCTTTAAGATCAGACATACGATCGCCGGTGTCGGGTCGCGAATCCACGCTATATAAAACGGTGGTGGGTATGAGTGTGTTAACACTCTGGGCGTGAAGGCTGAACTGATCCAACTTTCTGGCGGCGATATGGGCTGCGGCGAGGCCCTCTTCGCCATCAAGGGGAATATTATTCTTCCCTTTAAAACTTTTGTTTAACCTAAAGTTGGCAGTGTCAAAACGCAAATTAAAGCTAAGGTCTTCAAAGCACGCCTCATTAAATGCCGTTCCAAGCAGCCCTGCACATACGTCTTTAATAAAGTTCAACAAAAAATAAGAGTCCTTTTTTTTGCGAATCACTGTGTCTAAGAACCATTCATTAAACTTGTCAAGAGAAATGGGAATACTTCCAATGTCCATATGAGTGGTGATCCCGGCTAATTTTTTGAAACGGAGGGGGTCAATATCGCGCAGTCTCTTAAGTGCTGTTTCGCTTTTGCCGGGGCACTCGTAAGTGACTTGCTTGATTTGATAGGCCGCAAGAGGGTCTATTAACTCAATCCTCCCCAATACCATTTGCATTTGAGCGGCGTCAGCGCCGTTTTCTTGGACAAGGTGTTGTAACTGAATATCAAAGACCGCATCAAATAAGTCGCCCAAATACATATAAGGAATAAGAACATTGTCTTGACCGCCTGTCGCAAAAATACCCACATTGTCTGCCATTTCCTTGAGTTCGGCGCTTCGGGTATCTGTATCTTCCTCCTTCGGAGGGGTTGTTTCGTCCTTTGAGACCTCTGTAACTACCGTGGTCACCTCTTCGGTCGAAGCCACCTCCGCAGCTGGGACCGGCTCGGGGCTCAAAGTCATCTGTGATCTTTTCTTAGCCTCTTCGGCGCGCATGGCAGGAGTCATCTTACCAAGTGGATTGAGTAGTTGCTCCGACGGTATCCTAATACCATAAATCTGATCGCGATCATACAGAGATTGTAAAAATTTATTATACTTACGCAAGCGATCCAACTTCATCAAAGAAATAACCTTTTGCTGCTTCTCTCGAATCTTGTCATCGAAGGTCGGATCCCCCTTCCCTTGTCGTTGTTTCTTTTCGAGAGCCGCTATTTCCTCTTCTAGCTTTTTTACGTCCTCGGAATTTAATTCTTTAGCAATAAAGATATCAGCACTCGGTGATCTCATTATACCAGATAACGATGCCTGATAATCAATCGATAGTTCAATGGTGCCATTCTGTTCAAAGCGCAGCTCGTGACTAACAATCTGCAGATGAAGGGCTATTCGGCTTTCATCGATCGCCTTTTGTACCATTGAGATTTTTATTTGATCCTGATCAAGAATATCTAGCTGGCCAAAATCAGGAGGCGTGCTCCACCCCACCAATGCCTTAATACGATAGGCGGCGCCTTCATATACCTGTGCATCAATATTACAAGGAGGGCTTAGATCAGGTTCGTCATCAAGTTTAGCTCCGATTTTCCCCTCTTCCTCTTGGGCTTCTCGTTCGGCCTGCGTAACCGTAGTGCCGGAGCCAATTATTAAATCAAGGTATCCGGGTTGATCCGGAATACCTCCCTGGTAGCCGCCGGCGGCATTTTTGTTAAATCTAAAAAGATCAAATACGCTTTGAAAATGGAGAACCAAATTAGCTGAGATGATGTTATCCACTTCCGCGGGCTGTACACCATCCAAACTCCATGTAAACGACTTAATCCCCGCGCCCCCGATACGTCCATATTTCCCCTTTGTTATTTGAGAAACATCGTTAGGGTCTATAAAGTTAGAAAAAGGAATACGTAACTCTTGATAAGGAACGTATTGATCACTTCCAGGACGGATCGGTTTATAATCCACCCGGAACAATTCAATGTGGGGAACCAATAGGGCCCACACATCGGGACACAATGCTTGGAGCGCTAAAATTTTATCATCGTTAAAGAGGCCCTGGCCGTGATTGATCTTAGATATAATATTGCCAGGCTGGGCCATCCCCATTTTTCCAATGTGAGTGTAAGAATCCCCAGCATGCGCAACTGCTAGCTTTCTAAGATGCTCAAGGAGATAGCATTGAACATCCACCGCGTATACTTCGCCCTCACGTAATGCTCTTTTATCTTGGGGTGCTAAGGGCTCTGGAACAGGGGGGGTGGAGGTGCCAGTGCGTGAGGGGCGGCCGCCGAGGTCTGGGCCTCCCTTGCCGGGAACTCCCTCGTCGCCTTTCATCACCTCGCGAACAGCATTCACGAAGGCCGGGTTTTGGAGCGATGCACCGAAGGCCAATATGGTGCGTTGCCATTCCCAGAACAACGAAAGATAATCAATATACAAATACTGAGGCTGCGGGCGCCCTCCCCACTGGTTATCTTCCGCCGCCTTATAGCCCATAAGCACTAGGTTTCCCGCGCCCCACCGGGTGAGGCCGTGGTGCTTGCCGTAGTGGCCGTAAGAAGTTATAGCCATGTAGGTAGGGAAGCCACCAGAGTGCCCACCACCTTTGTTGAACTTTGACTTTAGACGATCATAGTATATAAAATTATTAGCGCCGTTCATGACCTGACGTGCATAAGAGGGAATATTGGGACCTACACTGCCCCCCTGGAGGCCTTTTTCATCAGTATTAATGGGGGTGCAGCCCCACTTATAACCCTGATCCTTGATATTCTTTTGGGTCAGTTTCCCGCCCAGATTAAATTGTTTGCCGTCCCAGCTCTTGTCCCAGCCGTAATCAATTATTTCCTTCTCCGTGACGGTCTTGTAGGGGCCGCTCATAAATGCCGCAATCAGAGGGGCTGTATTCTTGTTCTTGTGTTTTATGATTTTCCAGCCAGCCGCATTCATCTTCGTTGGATCTTCCGGGCCGTCCAGGGCGTCTGCGGTAAATTTAGAGCCGTAGCTCGAGTTGCCAAACATACTATTCATTACAAGGTTAAAGCGTACATAGTCATTAATGGTATCATTGTTATGCTTCCCGGTCTTGGTAACCCACCCCAGACTCTTGGTAGGGTCGACGCCGCCCTGTTTCACAAAAAACTTCTGTTGGCTTGAGCAAATCCAAACTCCCTCATTCTTGGATGTCCGCATATCCGGAAACCAGGACGTCATATCGCCGCTCACAAGCTCCCGACAAACCTCAGCAATTTCAGACTTCGCTAATTTTTTATAATCATACTGGCGGCTCTGCCAGTACTTAATATTCCCGCCGTAGCCTTGGTCGTCTCTGATAACATCTTTGTAGCTGGAGTGGCTTTGATTGGAGCCCGGGCCACCCTGATAATCCATAAATGCATCTCGTATGTTAAGGATTTTCTCGCTGCCGCGGCCATCGGATCCGGTCTTGAAAATTCCGTGCTTAGGATAGGGAGGGTCGACATCGATCGTGTCGCCCATGCCGTCGACCGAGCTTGATCTGTCGCCCATAAGGGGGTTCCAGGAATAGCGCCCCTCGTTCAGCGCCATCCCGATCAGCAGCTGCTGGGAGGTTCCGTCGCCCTTCCAATCATTGGTGGTCGAATCCTTCTGGGGATTCTGCCTTTCACTATTTTTATAGCCGTTGTAACGGAAATCTCCGTGTGAAAAATAGTACTGAGCTGCATACCGGCCGCAGGCTGGCAAGAACCGCTCGAACCACCACTTCGCCCACTTCTTGCTTTTGTTACCAATGAGGCCTGTACTAATCCAACCTAATGCATCATCTGGGTCAAAGCCGGGAGGCTGGTCACTACTCATAATTTACCTTAGGTAAAATCCCAACACTATGGACAAGGGCAAAGGAATATAAATTACATCCCCAGCGCTTAAGTCCGATTCAGTGGGGCGCTTGTTGTACTGGGCGATCACCCACCAATATTCAGGAGCACTGTAGTACCTCGCTGCCAATTTATAGAATCTATCCCCGACTCTCCACACATGCTGAACGCGAGTAAGCTCCCGCAGCTGTGCTATGGTGGGGTACTTCATATTCGGGGTGCCATATTGACGAATAAATTTAACATCACGACGCTCAAGAAGATTATCATACATCTCGTTGTCGTTTTTATATACCTTGCGATCGTCGTATCTGTTGCTCATTTCTCTTCGACCTCCTGGACTGCAGCCGCCTCCTGGTCGGCGTTGGCGCCCTTCCCGGTGGGGTCAGGGTTAACCTGCACCGGCGCTGGGGCGGCGAAGCCGTCAGCGGGGGCAAAGCGATTGGTGCCACCATGGGGAAAATTATCGAGATTGGCGGTGGTGCTCTCAGCACGCTGGGCCGCGTTCTCGCTCGACTTTCCAAAATAATATGTATTCTCTCCCCCTTCAACCCACCCTGTCATATGAGTATGCAGCACCGTAAAGCTTAAATTAAGGCTTATAAGCTGATAATAGATCGAGCCCACGTCGCCACCGCCTTTATAAAAACCCGAGTCCTTACTATTGGGTTCGGCGCCCCCAAAAAACTGGCCGCTGTTGATATCCGGCGCATAATCTACGCCCTCCAAATACCCCACAAGGCCCCCCTGGTCGAGGTTGCTCTGCAACTCATTGGCCCATTGAAGCTTCAAGAGGGGGGCAGCCGAAATAATCTGTTCGTCGGCCCTCTCCCTATTATCATAAACGGGATATAAAAACTGAATTAGTCTGTTGATCTTGCGATCATTTGTGTAAGCCTCTTCCTGGCTGGCGGCCACTATATCAAAAGTTAAATTAATTTTTCGGGTGGTACTTTGAAAAGTAGTGAGAGGGTCCATTCGTCCGTAAACCGGCACATCATTCCAGGTTGACATAAACGAGTCGCTGAAGCCCGTGACCCATCCGGGAAAGGTGACGTCGTGCCCCGTAGCAATATGCTCAAAGCGAATATTATAATTTCTTTCTAGTCCCGGTACCAACATTTATACCTCCTTAGCGCCGCGCTAGCGGGCCCCACTTCTTCTTTGCGTAGTCACTATCCATCGCGTCCACCACAAACTTTTGAAGCAGCGGGCCATTTTCGCTCAAATAAAGCTTTATTTCAACAGGCTGCTTACCGGCTGCCGCGGTTCCTTCTGCTCCTTTGCCCCTGAGGGTGGTCGCGAGGACACCTGTGAGAGTCTTGGCGAGCGCTGCCTCGATGGATCCCCCTGCCTTCGCACCGAACAACTCATCCTCCGAATTAATCGGAGTTATGGTGCCTGGGCCCAGCTCTCCCTTGCCGCGGTAGATAAAGTCGTCGACCTTCAGGCGCCCCTGTTCCCGGGCGAGGGCCTCCATATTTGCCGGAGACAGAAGGTCTTCCCCGGGGTCAAAGGCCCCCCCGGATCCGCCCCCGATCTTTCCGTAAGCCTTTTGCCGTGTTCCGAATTTACTAAGAGCACCCTCTCCCACACCGAGCGACGCCAGATGGGGGGCCATCTGTTCAGTCATCATTCCGTGCTCGTCGCGGACTTGCTCGGTACCCATTCCGGTCCATTTCCCAAGCCTCCCCCAGTTCGCTTGAGCTCCCTCATCGCGGAGCCAGCCCATCCCCGGAATCTTAGAAATCTTGATGCTCAGCCAATCGAACGCGCCTACAATCATATCAATAAAGTCAACAAAAGAGCCAACAAATAATCGACAAACTTCGATGATGCGCATACCAAGGGTGCTGAAAATAGCACCGATCTTCTGCAGGGGAGTCAGTGAGCTTTCGAATACGACACTTAGGTCCTTAATCCACCCAATAAGACCTTCAAATATTGCTAGAAAGAATGCAACGGGAGCAAAGCGCTTAAGAAAGCCCTTTATTCCGGCAAATGACTTCAACGCGAGGCCTTTGCCACCGCCGCCTCTTTTGAACACGTCCCTTAGGGGGCCCAGGAAGTTCCCTATCTTAAGTTTTAAAGCCTTCCAGTTCAACCATGGAGGCCTTTTTAAGGGGAACATCTTGGAAATCCATTCGGGTTTTTGGAAGATCTTGGAAATCCATTCGGGTTTTTGGAAGATCTGCTTCCACTTGCCGGACGTGAACCACTTGAATGCGCCCTTAAACATGGACTTCCATCTTAGAGGATTAAATATACGCAAGACTCGCCTTATGATGCCTGGTTTTTGTCCGGGCGTAACATTTCTTGCGCGCATCTGGGCTAGCCGCTCATAGGAGCCACCTGTACCGGAGCGCGCTATCGCGCTGGCGCCGCGCGCAGACCTTGCGGCATTTATAGAATCTCTTGAGGCCTTACCAGCCGACCAAGGACTCTTCCCTCTAAGAAGATTCCTCCATCGGACTGACCCGGCGCCGCGGGCGGCCTCGGTGGCGCGTTGGCCCATACGTGTGCGCAGCGCGAGTTGGCTCCTCAGTCCCCTCATGGCCGCGGGGCCCCCAATGAGAGCCGCGGCCGAGACGGCGAGGGCCGGCTTGGTGTGTTTGTCAAAGAAGCCCATAAACTTCTTGACGAGGCCCTGAATTGACTTCAAGACGGAATGTAGGCTCTCCATCCATTCGATAAATTTGTCGCTCGCGAACTGCTCCATAATATTAAGAAGACGTTCTGTTAAGGTCAGCATGCTATTTTGGCGACGCTTAATCTCATCTTCTTCCATCGCCTGAATTTTATCTTCTTCGGTCTCGGCGCCAAATAACTTACGAGCTTCAGCAACTTCAACGCCCAATGACTGCGCGATCATCTGCTGTTCATACTTACCCATCTGTTTAAAGTTCATACCAGCCTGCTTCATTGATCGCTGGAGGATTTCAATTCTTTCCTCTTCCGTGGCATTTAACATATCAATGGAGTTGAGGTATGGGCCACCCATAATCGCATTAAGTTTGCCAACCGCTTTGCCGGCGCCTTCAAAAGTATCAAACTGAGTTACAAATCCAAGAAGCTGATCGATAGATAGTCCTGTCGCCTTCGCTTGCTGTTCGAGTTTTGCAAACACTCCGATTACATTCTTACCATAGAAGGCTAACTTTTTCGAAACATTGGCAAAGTCTTTCATTACCACATCGAAGGGCATCTTCAAGGAATTGGCTACGCCGGCGACCTCTTCCAAAACGCCCTTTACTTCGGTAAAACCAAATCCCAAACTACGCGTCGCTTCGTTGGTAATCTCAGCAACATCCCCCTCCGCAACGCCTAGCTCCCGCAAGTAGGCGGTCATCTCCGCTAATTCACGACGCACCGCCGGCGATTGCTTCGTAAAATCTACGGCGCCCCTGTAGAGGGCTCTGAATGATTGCTCATATTCTGCCATCCGGATGCCAGTACCCTTGAGGGCTTTCGCGTTCTCGAAGACTTCGTCTCCGAAGGCCTTCGACGCCCCGGTGGCGGCCATAAACGACATACGAGCTGAGTCGAGTTGGCCATGCAACATCACCGATGACTCAAAAATGGTGGTAAGAAGCTTCGCCAACAGCTTCAGGGGGTTAAGGGCACTCACAACGCCCTTCATAAATGCCTTGAAACCGCCTTTGGTCTCAAACAGCTTCTTTGTAAAGTCGCCTAATTTAGAGTTGACACCCAGCAAATTGTGAGAGAATTCTGCGCCCTCAGCATTTAGCTCTTCGAGGGCGTCTCCGTGCTTTTTGGTTTCGGCCGCGGCACGGCCGTGCAATTTTGTTTTAAGTTTCAGCGCCTTGACTTCAAGCTTCCAGGTCTTTAGGTTTTCCAGCTGCTGCTCGTCGACGTCTTCGTTGGCGAGTACGAGGCGTTCGAGGTCGCGGATCATGCGCTGGCGCTCGGTGAGACGCTCCTGCATGTTCTCGGCCTCTAGTGCCATGGCGGCGACCTTTCGCTCGTGTTCGGTGCGGTCGAGGTCCGCCGTTTCCTTAACAACGCGCCACTCTTCCTTTCGAAGTTCAATGCGCTCTAGAAGGAGCTTACGCCTCTCTTCATGCTCCTCCGGAGTTAGTTCTGTGCCGTCGCCATTACCGTTACCGTTTGCCACGGGTACTACTCCTAATTAGTGAAGGGCCAGCGAAGGCCGGTCTCTCTTTCAAAGCGAGAAACCGCCGTTCCCAGGCGCGCACGGCTAGAAAGGGTGCGCTCATCATCGAGGCCGTGACGCAGAAAAGAGTCCATGTATCTTTTCTCTCCACCCAATGCATCCATAAACGAACTAATTTGGGGTGGGGTGCCTCGAATTTTGGCCTTGGGACTCATTCCTCCAAACATATACTTAAGCAATAGTTTGGTCCAACCGCCAAACATTTTAAGCCAGCTTTCGTCTATTTTGTTCTTGTCGACATTTAAATCAATTATAATGGGTACGAGGTCGCTCATATAACTAAATAGTCGACACCCCAAAAGGAGCGCATTATTTGCGGGACCCCTTACCTTTGGAAGTTTGGGCCTCCATCGCCTTGGCCTCTTTCTCAAACTCTTTTACTAGGCGGGTAAGAAACCAGCGCCTCAGTTGGATAGGAAGATTGTACAGCTCGAAAAAAGACCACCCACCGTGATGTTTCAAGAGAAACATTTCTTCATAGGCGCTTTCTTGGTATTTAGAGCTCAGGCCAAAAAAAGTCTGCCGTCAAAGGGACAGAAATTCTCCCCTCATGATCACACTGTGAACAGCTAATCTCTTGAGTAAGGTCTACGTTTGGCATCAGAGCCTCATATATGGCGCGAATCTCACGGGAAGCAGTAGTGGGGATAGCATCAATAAATTTCGCGATCAGGCCGCCATCATCCACATCGTTAACCGCCACAACCACCAGCTTAAGTTGGCCCGTGATCGCAGCTTCGGGTAACTTAAGCTTTTTTTTCTTTTCTCTGGACGCGCTGAATACTTTTTCATCGTTACCCTTTAAGAGCCTAAGCTCTACGGTAAATCCATCAATCGTCTCCAGAGTTGCCTTAAAATTACCGTTAGGAAGGAGTTCCACATTAGGGGGCAACTCAGTGGCTGATACCAAGTCTAACTCATTAAGATTAAAAGAGTTATCAATAGTTTCTCCGCAGGAGGGGCAGCCAACTTTCGTTTCGTAGTGGGGCCCGAAGCCTGTGATTCGAGCAGCAACCAGCAGAGCGTTCTTGTCGCCGATCAAAAGCTCACCAAGTTTAAGACTTTTATCTACCACCAAGGACTGGAGCATCCGGTCGACCGCAATGCCCTTTTTCAGAAGAGATTCAGAAGTTAGAATATCCTCTTCTTTGGCCGTCATATGACGGATTTCAACAGTTAGAGAATTATGGAGAGGGTGGCCCTCCGCATAAAATCTCCCCTGGCTAGGAAGATCAACAAACTCCGTCGGAGTTACAAATGAAAATAGTTCTTGGCTGCTTTCTTGTGCGGCTGCCGGGGCACTTTGGTCCGGCTCCACTTTTTTCTTTCCTGTCAGGGCACGTTCTAAATTATTCCTTTGTGCCATTCATTACCTTCTTTCTTTTTCAAGCCTATAGCTTACCGTAGTCACCCGTGGGGCTCTTGTTGGCGGTGTACTGAGCCCAATCATACCTCATACCAATCTCGATATTAAGTAAATCATCGCCTTCATAGTCTAAATCCCCAAAAGTAGCCGATTTAATAAAAGCATTGTGCAGAGTCCACAGACCCACCTTGTCACCGTTCCCGTCCATTTCGGTGATGGTAACTGATCCCAAGCCCTGATCGCTGGTCGCGTCAACTTTATTAATAGTTCCCACCTTATCCTGAGCCTGCGCAGTATCTTGGTTCGGTGGAAAGAGATACCCAGATGCTTCAAGAGCCTTCAACAGGGTGGACTGGCCGTCCGGATTAACGGAATTAACGATCGTCAGCGTGACCTCGTTCCAGGTAAGACTGCCCGGGTAATAATAGGTGTTACCTAGAAATTTGTGTTCTGTCTCTGAAACCTCAAATGAGGGCTTCGTAACACTCTTAGCCAGATAGGACTCAAACGCCCCCGCCAAAGACATATTAACAATCCACCTATGTTGTCTTTTAGGTTCTGATGATGCTGCGCTCCAAAAGGTCATTTTACTGGTCTCCTATAAACTCTGTACTAACTAGAGTACTCTGTTGAAAAATCTTTTTCTTTGTGTTCTTAATCATTGAAGGAAGCTCCCGTTCTCGTGATATTAAAATCAATGGCAATGAACTCAATAGACCGCGTAGGCTTCAAGAAGATTTGTGCATACATCACATTTCGATCCACCAAATCGGGGGTTGTCGTTGTCTCATCAAGAACGACCCTAAATTCCGATAGACCGAATTGTGTCTTTACCTCTCCCAAGAAAGGATTAACTGCCCCCAGGAAACGGTTCCAGGTGGTCGCCACATTCGGGGAGAACAAGAGGCGCGCAGCAATCTGCGAGATACGCTTCTTGATGAAAATCATAAGTCGACGCACATTAATACGATCCAAGGCAGACGGAGTTACCTGCAGCGTCTTCTGTCCGAAGATAACAATGCCCTCCGCAGGGAACTTCGCAATGGGATTAATGCTGGCAGCGTAGAGGTCGTCTCGGTCGACGCGACGTAGCTGGTGCGATACATCCACAACCGGAATGCCGGCTGCGCCTTCTGTTAAGCCGCCACGATTGAAGCCCGCCGGAGCAAACCAAACCTGTGTCCGGCGCTGCGAGCTTGAGAAAGTACCCAGCGCTGCAATCGAGGGAGGCAGCCATACAAAGTTGCCACCGATCGTATCGCGGGCGCGAACCCACGGATAGAAAGCACAACCATAAGAGGAATTCAGCGCTCGGTCACGAAGATTATTAATAATCGTGGTAAGAGTTGATGCCGTATTATTCCTTTGAATTTCGGTGCTATCCTCACGGGGCTGGAAGCCTCCCTTCAGATCAATTACGGCCAAGGCATCGGCTCGGTCTTCACAAACATTGATGAGATGTCCCGTTAGCCCCTCATGGGTCAAACCCGGGATAGAAGCCAGATTCATTTCCACCACCTCAGGATCGGCAGTAGAATCAATGGCCCTCTTAATTGAGTTAAACTGATAGCTATTCTGCTCAGTGATGCTAGAAATCCCGTTAAGGAGGCGGCTGTTGAACGGATCCATCTCTGTAATGTCCAGGCCATCAAATCCACCATAGAGTGGCACAGTAAAGCGATCGAAGCCTTTGCCAAGAACGCCGGAAATAGCACCACTCTGATTAGTAAGAGAGGTTCCAGCTGCGTGTGAGCCCGAAACCCAGTAGGCAAAATCGCCTGAGCCCGTAACATCGTCGAGAGTGAAGAACATTGACACATCGCGGATTCCGCTAGAGGCTCCATTAAACATCTCTGTCACCATACCTCCGCGCGCTAACAGGAGATCAATCGTTGAAGAATCAAAGGTAGAGCTGCCTGATGTTCGCGTAGTTTGGAGGCCGAAGTACGAATCCGTCGCGGACGGCAGATTGCCTGCCGAAGCACTCACTCGAAGTTCGGGGGCCGGATAAAGAACCGAAGCGGTTAAGGCCGATCCACTAACGGAAAAGACAGACGTGTTACTGTTCTGGTTTCCCTGCGGTCCATTGGTGTCAGTAGAGGCACTATAGCGACCCGTGGTACCAATGGTGGAGGATGCAGAAACCCAGTTTCCGGCAGACTCATTGGTCGTAAGAGTGCTTTCGTCCGCGTACTTGGTGATTCCCTTAAAGCCAAAAGGCACCACCGCAGCGTCGACAGCATAATTTTCGACGTCACTTGCAACCTGGACTCGAATAAAGTCTGAACGGTTGTTATAGTTGCCCTCGACGCGGTAGCGTCGTTCGTCTGCAACCCACACGCGGCGTCGGTCGCCGACCTTGCGGGCCACATAATCTAAAGAATCTGGGTTAAGGTTGCAATTAGTAAATTGCTCAACAATTTTTACCACATTATCACTATCGTCCAGCTTTCGAACAATAAGGGCAAATGATCCAAATGCATTTGACTCATTGGTCGATATCTTAATGTCCTGAACAGATACTTTCAAGTTTTTGTTCGTCCAGGAGCCCGGCTCTTCTAAAGCATGAATAGTAAATAGGCTCGGCATTAGCTCCACATTGAATGCGTTGGCCGCGGTGCCCCGGTTAGCCGTGTCGCATCCGATAACAATGGGACTCCGTGCGCTTTGCAGAGGGTCTCGATGGCCGTCAGCATCACCATTTGTGGTATTGGTCAGTTCGACTACGGCTGCCCATGTACTGCGGCCAGAAGGGATGTTCGCCTTCATGTGGCGATCAAACGACTCTCCCAGCCAATAGTTAGCAGTCGTATTGGAAATCGTGCTGTTCGTTTTCTGAGGGTTGGTGTTGAAAACCTTGCGAATATACTTAGAATCGCCCTGGTTAAAGTTAAAAGAGGAAGTAAGAGTCGTGCCGGATCCGTCATAACTATTGATGAGCATCTTAAATTCGTACGGGACACCTGTGTCCTTCACGATGACGGAGGAACCGGTGGCGGTCGTGCCCTCGGTAGCATGGGACCCTGTTGCGGCCAGGATGTTGCCAGATAATTGAAGAGTGGTCGAGGCGTTAGTGGTGTAAAATACAGCCGCAAGAGCTCCTTCTACTGAACCAGTACCATTAGATCCAGATGCATAGGAAGCGCTTGCCGCAGTCCAAGGAAGAACCTCAAAGACTACGAGACCCCATGCTTTACCGCTTGTGCCGGCATCCCAGCCGGCTTCTCCTTCGCCCGACAGGGTGCCCGGGCCCTCAGCACCAAGAAGGCGCACGTAACTAAGTGGTGAGCTGTTACGAAGATAGGCCTGTGCGGCGTACGCTCCATAGGTGGGTGCAGTTGTGCTTGCGCCGGTGCGCCAAACATCGCTGCCGCCAGCGCCGGCGCCGGGGGCGCCAAAAACATTAACAAATTCTTCAAAAGAATTGACAGTAATGGGCCTTAAGCCCGGGCCCTTCTCTGCTCGGCCGATGATTACCGGGCCGATGCCGGCGGGGGATGCTGGAATCTGTGAATTGTCAATTTCATCAACAAAAACTCCCGGCGAAACAAATCTAAAGTTTTTAACGGACATTAGTGTAACTCTCCTAAGACTGAATGGTCTTATTAAATAGTATCTTATATCGGCAACAGACCTATTCTCTTTTAAAGTGAAGAAAATGACAATTTAACTAAATTTTTTACGATTTACGATACCATCCATCTTTTGTCGTGTCTGGAATCTCCCCGGGGATCTCCCCAAAAACCGTGCGTTCTCTTCCGAAACTAAATTCAACTGCGTTTTGGCGCGTAACAATCCCGGGGGGTTCTTGGTTTTCCCCCTCCCCAATCAAATAACCCAAAACCTCAATGCTAACGATCGTCTCATAGTTACGCTGTTCCATACTAAGAGCCGTCTGATTCGAATTATCAGCAAAATCACCAGCAATAAAAACTTCATACGCGTGACCCATCGCTGTAATTCTTTTAGGCATCCGCGAGTTCCCAGCGATTGTAAAGAAAGGTCGCTGCAGCTCATTCATTTGGTGCTGGTACTCCGTTCGTATTGCAATTTCGTAGTTGACGGTGACCCACGTTGGCAATGGCATCGTAATCGTATCATAAACCACTTTTGCGGGGGTCATTGAGTCTTTATTAGAATTATATCGCCTTGAGCGCATGCGCCCATTGGGACCATATGTTTTATTAGCCATAGCATTCTGAAATTCTGCAGTCTTTTTTTGGTTGATCTGACGAGCAATCGTTATTGTGCCCCCCTTTGCGTCGTGCACAGGATAGAGATTGGCAAACGGAATGCCCCGCTGGCTCGGGTCTTTGTTAACCCCAGTGCGCGCTATGGTGATGAGAGGTAGAATCAAGGTCCCCTCTTTATCTCTTATTTCCTTATTATCCTTTACTTGATAGGCGCGTTCTGTCGTCGTCCACAAAACAGGTACTTTTTTAAAACCTTCATTAGATCCGATCTGCAGATCCAACTCTACATTAACAAATCTATACATTGCGCGGTCGATTGTTTCAAGACCCGATGGTTGAAGTTTTATTTCTCCAAGCCTATCCTCCACCGTTTTGTCTTGAACCTGAGCATATCGCTTATCCGGCGTTTTCGCTTCAATTTGTTTTTGGGTTCTTTTACTACGTGCCATGGCACACTCCCCTAACCTACCCAGATACCAGCGGGAACATTCTGCAATACCTTTTCGGCAGCGTCCTGAAGCGCGCTGTCGGCGGCAGCGAGCTTGTCATACGTAAGCTCGTTGAGAAGTGTCTTAAGTTCCTCTCGTAGCGCGCTTTGCTCGGTGGCAGCTTGCGAAAGCAAGTCCGAAGCATTGAGAGTAATGCTCTCTCCCGGAATAGGGACAGACGCAAACTTGCCCCGAATCTGCCCCAACATTTCTTTTGTAAGCGCTAGTGCAAACCGGCGGATCCATTGCTTTCCTATAGAATTAATACTAGAATACGGTAAATTATTAAATGGCAAAGTATTGATATTGTTAATCCCTTTAATGCCTTGTTCGCCGCGACCCGTTTCCTCCCACGGATTATATTGGTTGTCTATAGTAAACTGAATCCAGAACTTCTCCGGACTCGTCATATCGGGGGTGGGATAAATACGCAAGTAATTATCCTTTATCTCATAAGAATAATGAGACGTGCGAGTATAAATAGCATCTTCATAAGCCATCGCTTGAAGTTTGTTTTGCCAGACCGGCACAATATCAAATGTAGAATCATCCGCAAATTGTCCATAAGTACGCAGATTGCCTACCACAGAAAAACCACCGTAATAACCATAGAATCTCCACATCGCGCGCGGGGTTTCATAAAATACCTTACGTACAACGATACGGTTTCCTTTCACCTGATCGTAATAAGGAAGAGAAGTGTCTGAGGATGCGGATGAAGAAATTAACGTCTGGAGATCATAGTCCTGCCGGCCTGATACAGTTCCTAAGGAGGCAGAATAAATCGGAGTAAGGCCCCCAAAGCCCGCTTCGGTAGCTAGGCCTTCGGAGATGCGTCTCACATATCCATAATCAAAACGAGGATATCGAAGTTCAATATTGGAACCGGAGAGGCCGTCCCCCCCTACAATTTGTCCATCTTGGTTAAAAGAGGCTGTTTGGGCTCCTAAAAGGTCCGTCAAACTATTTTTGGTTTGATGAATATTAACCAAATAGGAGTATTCTAATACGGCTTCCTCATAGGCCGCATAAACATTTCCCTCGCTCAATTCAATATCTAAAACATCTCCGCCCAGCTTTTTATAAGTATATGCAACCTGATCAACGGCGCCAGAGAGAAAAGGGTCCGATGTTACATAGATCCCAAAAGGCAACGAACTTGAAACATTCGCTATAGCTCCAGTTACCGGTAAGATATTAGAAGTAGTAGTAGATGCTGGATTTAAATTGGGGATCGCCATTAAGAATACCTCTTCTTTCTCTACTAAATAGAAAGCCCCGGCTCTTTCGAGCCGAGGCTTTCAGAAAAGTTGACCGAAGTCAGCTTTAGACTAGATCTTGTACAATCACAAGACCATACATGTCTGGACGCACCATCTTCTTGGCGTATCGAGTCATGACTCCCTTGCGGGGCACGAAATCTTCAACACCGAAGATAGTAGGCGTAGTCTGTAGTGGCACGTACGGAGCGTAAACGTAGCCGCTTTCGAGGAAACTACCTCCGCGTCGACCAACAAGGATCAAACTACGGGGGAAGTATGGATCGACATAAATGTCGAACTTCTTGGAAAGCGAACCGACCTTCACGGTTCCGATATCACCACGATCGCTATCAGCAGTCACGTTAGCGCGGAAGCCAGCCGTGAACTCAAGGATGTTGGCAACTTCAGGTCCGCAGACAACAAAGTTGGCAGCACCGCGTAGAGTCTTGCGGTGGATCTGGGCAGAAACATCGTTGATTGTCTCAACGAGAGTCTCATACCACTCACTAACGTTACCAGTGAAGTCAGGCGTCGTCGACGCACCGATTTCCACACCGGTCTCCCGATTGACGAAGCGTCCAGCTGCACGGGACCAGTACCGAGTACCAGCCGTAGAGCCACGAACGAGATCTTCAACAATCTCACGATCGATTTCAAGAGCGATCTGCTCAGACAGAATCTGAGTAAGCTCGACCTCGGCATCAAGGTTGTGGTAGGCGTTAAGATCCTGTCCTAACTCCGGAGTCCACTTAGCCTTGAGCTTCTTGGTAACCGCGGTGACGGCCACACTGTCGACCTTGATGTCGATCTCAGGAATGTTTGGACTATTCTCTAGTCCCCACTCGCTTCCACCAACAACAGAACCAAGGGCTCCGCCATTATCAAAGTCATCAGTCTCGGGATAAGACCACGTGTTGGCACCTGCGGCGCCGCCAGTGACCTGCATCGCTAGCGGGCTCGTACCCCCACTATCCGTGGTCGAAAACGTCATTAGTATATAATCCGAACTTCGATCGCCGACTGCGGCCCCATTTGAGGACGAACCGAACATCGAAAGGCGTCGAACCAGACGACCGGTAACAGTATTGGCACTACCGGAAGCATTCAGGATGTTAAATCCACCATGGCCTGCAGTACCAGAAACCTGGATGGCCACAAGGTCATCAAGGTTGAGACGGCGCCCTTCGGCGTCGAAGTTGGTTACCAAGGTCTCGGCAACAATCACAGACGAACCAGAAAGATCCGGGTCGAACTGGGTCAGGGACCCAAGCGTGACATGACTGTCGACGCCACTGGTACTACCCGTCTTGTTATTATCAGTTCCGGCGGTACCGGAAACGACAACACGCCAGAGACTACCAGCGAGGCCGCTTGAGCCAGTTGGAGACGAATAGCCGTTGTTAAGGGCATACGGGCCCTGCTGCGGGAGTGCACCCGAAGCGAGATCCACACCACCGGTGATCTGCGCACCAACAACTCCACCACCATACAGTGACGAAGAAGCGGGATAACCCAGACGTCCAGGTGAACTGGAGCGATCCCCAATCTCACCAGAAACGGTGAAATCCAGGAAGAAGATGAGGCCCGAAGGCAAACTCATCGGTTGAACGCTGACGAGATCGTTAGCGATCAGTGAGCCGAATACACGGCGGACGAGGGGGAATGCGACAGCCGCAAAACCCTCGACGTCGCCAGCTTGCATAGAGCTGGACTCTCGGAGTAACTCTTTTGCTTGATTTTCAAGCAGTCGAGCCATCCCATTCCGAATCGTATCATCACCTAGTCCCTCTAGAAGACCGGTACTTTCCCACTTATTAATAAGTGTAGCACCTTCCTTCGCGAGGTCCCGATTAACGATACCTTCGGTTAATTTTTGTACGATAGACATTTATAACCTCCTAAATATAGTTTAGTCTAATCCTGCTAAACGCAGCATGCGATCCATTCTTGGATCATTGGGCGCCTTGCTTTCTTTTTGTGAGCTAAGGAGTAGTGAAGTAGGACGCGATATGGCTTCACGAAGTGTTTGTGGTCTCGAACTATTCCTAGATTGCGAAACGCCCACTGCGTTTTGAATTGTTGCGAACAATACTTCAGTTTCCTCAACAGAATTGGCACGACTAACAGCTTCGACAATTTGGTGTTTTTGTCGCTCATTCAAGGAGGTGCTGCCTAATGCCTTGTTTTGGTAAACAAGCTTGGCATTTGCCAGGTTCAACTTTCTAAGCTGAACTTTGGCCTCTTGTAACAAAGATTTTAACTCTTTAACAGAAACATTAAGATTCATGATTCTTCCCTCATAGAGGTCGACGTCAGATTCAGTCGAAACTGAACTCGCCTCCTCTTCTAATTCCTCACCGTCTTCGCTGAGGTGTGCCGCTGAGGCTGCGGCAATTGCATTGTTGTTGGCTTCCTCGGTGCTATTATAAGCAGACCCGAGCGAAGACCATCCCTGGAGTTCTGGTGACATGTCTACATTGAGAAGTTCGCTAACTAATGAGTCGAGCATCTCTTCAGACAAATCAATTTCGTCATCTAAGCCTTCTTCCACGGCGGCCTTCTCAATATCTTCATCGCTCTGAGATTGTGACTCTTTCTCGGCCGCTTGGCTGACCGGGTCATCTTCCAGACTAGCTTCTCCGGGGGTTTTAACCCCCAAAAAGCCAATTCCATCCTCCTGCAGTTCCATTGCGGTTTCTTCAGAGCCCATTAACTCATCCGGGGAGGCAGAAATTCCCTCGGCTTCTTCTTCTTCAAGACGAGCCTTCAATTGATCGAAATTAATCTCTACGATTTCATCCTCGGCGGGGGCATCCAACTCTTCAGTTTGAAAAGCAAAGGGAGTTTCTTCCAAAAATGAGGCATCACCCGGTGTAACAGGTTCGGCGCCGCCGCCGGCCGGTTCAGCGCCCAGGTCGCCGCCCAGCTCATCGCCTAGGCCTAGATCATCTTGCTCTAATAGACGCGTTAGTGCACTTTTCACTTCGGACGAATACTTTTCTAATACCACATCCTCAGCATTTTTCAATGCTGCTTCCTTAAGTGCTTTCGCATCAATTATTGCTTCTTCTAACAACGAAGACATAGAATTAACTCCAATTCCGATAGGTAATCAAAATAAATAGTATGTAAGACAGGGAAATGACTAATAGTTGTGATTTCAATGCAGGGAGAAGTTGTTTTATTGATCATTGGGGGGCCCGGGCCGTTTAGTTATCAGACAATCTCCACACTCGTAACGAATCGATATTGTTTGAAGGTCCGGTGGAGACGGCGTGGTAGCCGGCCGCAGTTAGAACAACGCGCGCGGTTGACGGCTTTGTAAGCAACCCTGTGGAGAGGTCTGCGCCGCGGCCTCTCATATTGGGGCCAGTAACAGAAGCCCAGAGCGTACCCCGCTTTGTTCCGCCGTCTACAGTGGCATCCTGTGAGTCGCTTGTATAACAGGTCCAAAGACCACTGCTTTCTAAGTAAACCCAATATGTTTGCTCGCTTCCGGTAAAGCCGGCGCTGGAGTCGCCAGTCTCTTCTGCCGCTCCCAAGAAGAAATAAATCGCATCGACTCCATTATGATAAGTTCCAAAAAGCGGGCTATAGCCCTTGGTCTTGGCGGCGGTATTATAGAATCCAAAGAGCATGCGCGCGTAGTTCCCGGCGGGGCTTTGAAAACCGGGGGTAATTATTTGCACTGCATATCTGGATGAATCAGTAAGACTGCTATCTAGGTCGCTAAGGTCTATCGCTAGCGCAGGCGTGTCCTGTTTGGCCCCATACCAGTCGCACACCCCTGTTCCTTTGGGGTGCAATACAAGAGTGCTGCCATCTGGACCGAAGGTATTTGCATTTCCGCCGTTTTGGATATCCCAAGTTTTTCCGTCCAAGGAAACCGAAGTCTCGCCGGTCCAATCAGCCGATGACAAAGACGTAAAATCAATCTCTGTTAATAATACAGAACCATCTAACTCCACTCCACTAATGCCTTTTATTCTGCTCATTTCTACTCCTAGTATGCTCGTAGCTCCCATTTTTTAACCTATCTC
>Ga0080013_1000351_pt1 | contig 65190 bp, 49 predicted proteins | sample ETNvirenome_6_85_FD_69236 | JGI IMG/M metagenome (GOLD analysis project Ga0080013, IMG submission 69236) | Marine viral communities from the Pacific Ocean - ETNP_6_85 (SPADES assembly) (version 2) | ecosystem: Environmental > Aquatic > Marine > Oceanic | place: Pacific Ocean | collected 2013-06-19 | reverse complement strand
TTGGGCAGCAAGAAATGGGTCTTCCAATGTCTATATGACTGTATATGGGTACCAAAGAACGACACCACCATATCACAAGCGCTGTGATTATTCTACCGTCATAGTCCCTCATTTTGTTATGGACTTCGATGCTCAGAAGCGTGTTAATAGAGAGATGGTGGCAGTCCCTCTCGAAGAAGTACAAGAAGAGGTAATCCGCCTTCATGATTTTCTTTGTGAAGAAAGGATACGACACAGAATGTGGTTTTCTGGAGGAGGTTACCATATATGGGTAGCCTTAGACAAAACGTACACTGCCTCTTCAACGTCTGATTGTCAAGCAATTAAAAGGGCAGGCCTCAGTGTAGTGAGGAAATGGAGAGAAGACCTGAATCTTACTACCTTGGATACTGGGGTGTCGTTTGACCTGCAAAGGCTCATCCGAATCCCAAATTCATTTAACAGCAAACGAGAAAGATGGATGGTACCCTTAGATGAGATATTCTTACTCGTACCAATCGAAGACCTCCTTATCGAATCTGAAGAACCCCATCAAGGGTTTCATGAATTCGGTAATACAGGGGTCACATTGGACCTCAAATACGAGCAAGAGATGCCTGCTACTTCATGGGAAGGAGAAATAGGCAAAGTAGGCGATACCACACTCCTCCCTTGTCTTCGGACTAATGTTTGTGACGCAATCAATCCACCCCACCTCCCACGCGCTTATTTAGTGCAATTCTTGGCTCATCGTCTGAGGATGTTCATGCCCAGAAATGCAATTTCTAAAGAACAGAGTGGTGAGATTGTGGAGAATATATGCTCATTGATTTCTAAATTGGGGTGGGCGGACTTCGATGAAAGAACAACCAGAGGACATGTAGAGCATATTGTGAGTAACTATGATTTTTCACCATCGTGCGCTACCCTTACCGCTCACGATTTGTGTGTCGGTAAGTGCCCCTTCTACGACGGGACATGAGGGGTATGGAAAAAGAATCCGGCGCAAGAGTCAAAGATGGTGACTCCAGTATCCACCTTATGAGCCCTGAAGAAATCAACCGAGAAGAAACCTCCCACAAAATAGGACTTTACTTTAAACACGGTAAAAATGGGAAACGGTCCATGCTGAATTACTATATTTCTAAGGTTATTGCATCCGACGGACCCATATGCCTCCAAGAAATGATACAAAGGTTACCAAAACGGTGGTTTACCATGAATGAATTGGCGAACCTTGTTTCAAAAAGTCGTTTTTTCAAAGAAAGGGGGTGGACGAAGGCTATTCCTATGTCCAATCGTTCATACATGGCCCCTATATGGTGGTTTTCTGACTACTTTTTCAACGAAATAGGTGGGATTGATGTCGAATCTTGAATTGTTTGTTGATTCAAATGAAAGGGGCCTCTTATTAGACGCCATAACAAGGCGCTGTGAGAAAGAAAAGGTGGATATAGTCAAAAAACGACTCGTTGTTGGTGATTATTCCACCAGAAATTCAATTATAGAAGCAAAATCGGTAAGTGACTTGAGGCAAAGTGCCCATAGTGGACATCTTTGGAGGCAATTAGAGAATCTCGACGCTAATGAAGCGAGACCCATTTTTCTTATCCATGGCACTGTGCAAGCATATGTCAAACTGGCAAAAGCACACAACCCTACTGTTTCATATCCAAAAATAGCAGCAGAATTGACAGGGCTTATAGCAAGAATGATAGCAGATTTTGATGTGAGCATCTTATCCTTCCCTAACCAATCAGAAGCAGCACAATTCATTGTCCGCCTCATCAAAAAGGAGAACACTTCTGCATCCAGACATGGAGTAAAGGCGGTAAGAAGAAGTGTATCTAACGATATAAGAAAAGATTTGTTGCTATCCATCCCCGGAATTGGGCCTCAATTGGCAGACCGCCTTTTGGAAGAAGTGGGGTGTATAGAAGAGATGTGTTTCCCAGAAAGCCTCGGCCCTGTAAAGGGCATCAGTAAGCGCTTGGCTGACCGCATTGTAGGGGTCCTCACATCTGAAGAACCCATAGAATGGAAAGAAAACCAGAAAAAATTGTTGATATAATTGAAAACATTATAAACTTCTGGCAAATCGTCAATTTTGGACATGGACGGAGTGGATGAAAGGTGCAAGGCGTAACCAAATACAAGGCAGTGAAAAAATACGATATGTTGAGAGGGTATCTTGAACATTTCAGGCAAGTTTCAATCAATAATGATACACCAGCCCTGTTATCATTCTTCTTCGCTCAGGGGCAAGCAGCGGTACCTTACATTCGAATCCCTTACAGTAATACACATCTCGACCCCCGTGTCCATGTTTTCTGGATTCAATCCAGTCGTACTGGGAAATCTATTGCGTGGGAATTTGTAGGTAGCCTCCTGAAAGAAGCAGGCCTTCGCACCGATTCATTCACTACTGGGTCTGACGCAGGTTTGATTGGCGGTTTCGAGCAAGATGAGGATGGGAATAACACTGCCACAGAGGGGCTTTTGGCTGGTCGTAAAGCATTAAATTTCGATGAAGGCTCCATTATTCTTACTAACAAACAACATTTCAGTGAAGTAGTACTTTACCTCCAACAGGCTTGTGCTGCAGTTGGTAGCAATTCTAACATTCTTGTCAAACATTTGAAGCCCGGCACAATTGAGGCCGAGTCCCTTGTGTCATTGTGGATTACAACATATCCCCCGAGCGGGGTCAAAGAATATGTCCTGACACGTGGTATTTTTCAACGTGTTCTTCTTTTCTGGAGGCACTGGTCAATGGATATGAGGTCCGAAGTAGAAAATATACGCCTTGATGGTTTCTTTAACAAACCAAAAGAAGACAAAGTGTCATTTGACGACCTTGTACAATATTTCAAAGATTTAGATAGAGATATAGCAAAAAGAGTGTGTAAACTGGCAGAGATAACACCCGCTGATTGGGAAACAAAAGAAAGACCCCAACAAGAAGAAGTAGTACAATCCATTATGCATGATATGTTTTCAGTGGAAGAGGAAGTTAACGTGGCATTGAGAAATGCAAGTGAAGATTACTTCACTCTTGTTGAGAATATGGACCCCAGTACATCAGAAGTAGTAGCATCGTTTATTCCGGGACTAAACAATTACACTATGATATTCGCCACTCATCTTGCTCTCCTTGAAGGGAAATGGCATATCCGTGCTGAGCATATAGAGATGTCAAAAGAAATTTTATTCGACCTATACCAAAATCTGATTATCTGGCTTGAAGGCGAGGTACGAGTTGGCCAAGACGCACGTGAGAAATCAATGTCCATGAGTATTTGGAAAGAAGCATACGAAGCATGTAGTATGGTCGGATTTGATGACATTCGTGGTGATGGGTGGGTCAGAAAGAAGCACCTATTAGACGGATATTGCAAGAAGAAAGGAAATTGTTCTCTCGGTACGGCGAGAAATCACTATGGGAAGGTTATGGGTATGTTCAAAGAAACCACAAGTGGCAGGATAGCATTTGTTAGATTGGAGAAGGGTGAATGAAAAGGGATTTTGAGTTCTGTTCTATTTGTAATGGTGATATGGATATAGAGGGGAGAGGGGGCACTGCTGGATATATTGGGGTTATACCGTTCGCCTTTTGTGAATGGTGTTTATCAGGTGTATTCGACATGGTTAAGCAATCCCTTGGCTTGGAGGAAGAATGATGAGTGATATATTAGCCCTTGATATCGAAACTGCGAATTTCAGCCATGAAATAGGTGGCTTTGGTAACACCGCTATGTTTGAAATAACAGTGGCGGCTACATATGATGGTATCAATAAAACCATTTATTGTAATGAAGAGATAGAGGTAGACAACGATATTGTAGTAAAAGAACTCCACCCTAAAACATTAGGACAAGATTTGGAAGATTTCATATCTAAAGGTGGTAAGGTGATTGGGCACAATCTTACAGGTTTTGATTTACCCATACTAAGAGATTCTTTAGATTGCTGGGCCGCTGGTGAAATATTGAAAAATAAGACTTATTTCGATACTGCTAATGGTTTACAGAAGGCATTGGGGCACCGAGTAGCACTGGGAGAACTGGTAAGATATAACCTCTCAGCGTCTAAATTATTGGATTCGGAAGACGCTCCCTTTTTATGGAAATCGGGAAGGCACTCTGAAGTAGCAGCATATTGTTTGAACGACTCAGAATTGACGTTCAATTTATACAACCACATTTCGAATGAAGGTGTGGTTAAATCACGTTCCTTAGAAACTGGGGATATAATAGAGGTGAAAGTAATATGGTGAATGAAGAAAATATAAGCAAAAGAGAAGCACAGATGCATAACATACAGGCCGCAATTAGGATTACAGGTGCAGTAAAAAGCACACTTGGTCCCGAGGGGGCTGACAAAATGCTCACAGACGACTTAGGGAATGTGGTCGTAACTAACGATGGGGCGACGATTCTTCGTGAGGTCGATGTTTCACATCCCGCTGCCAAGATGATTATTCAAGCAGCATATGCTCAGGAACAGGAATGCTTCGATGGTACAACAACGACTGTTGTTCTTACTGGTGCCCTCTTAGAACAAGCAATAGACCTGCTACGAAAGGGAGTACACCCTAATCAGATTTCAAGAAGATATCAGGAATATGGGAATATGAGTATCGACTTCATCACTGGACTGGGAGAGGAGGGCACTCACAACTCTCCTGATGCCCTCGGGGATATTGGCAACCTTATCAGAACAACTCTGGCTGGGAAATCTTTGGAGCCGCATGCCGAACATATCGCTAAATTATGCCAAATTGCTATGAAAGACGCAGAAGACAGAGGAGATATCCGTATCCATTCAAGGCCCGGAGATATAGGAGATTCGTCTGTCTCGAATGGTATCCTTCTCAATAAAGAATATGTCATTCCTACAGAGCACGGTGAAGCGATGATGCTTCTTACTGGTCTTGATGAAAAGCAACATAATGAGAATTTAACTTTACAGATAACCGCTCAGGAATATAAGCAATTAGCAAACACAGATGAACTGACAGCACGTGCCAAATCTATTGTTGAGAAAATGCCAGATGGTGGAGTAATATTAGCCCGTGACCATGTTGCAGACCACATTGCTGTGTATCTTGCTAAAAGAAGCATAGCAGTCATACGCAGAGTGTCAGAAAGTGATATGCTGACTATCGCTCGTATGTTTCACACACGGATGGCATCTTCACCTGATGATGCGGATATCATCGATGTAGCCTCCTTTTGTTCGGAGAGAATAAATGACCTCGATTATATCTATGTAGAATCTAAGATAGAAAGCCAACCAGTATCCACTATCATTCTCCGAGGAGCCACCCCTTCAACCGTGGATGAGATGGAGCGAGGATTAGAAGACGCCCTTGGTGTGGCGTGGCTATTCTTTAATGGAGATTCAAAGAAAATCATCAAAGGAGGGGGTTTCCCACACGCTAATGCTGCTTCTTACCTTGCCTCTTTAAAGGATTGGAGCGCACTGGATTACCAAGTAGCAGTAGCGTATGCAGATGCCCTGCGACAAATTCCATTCACAATAGCGGAGAATGCTGGAGGGGACCCTCTGGTATTCCATAATGCGCTTGCCATGATTGATTTCAATGAAGCATCCCAAGGAGTGATTGTTGCTAATGGGGACCCAAGCATAGGAGTCCCTGAACACTATGAACCACTGAATCTTGTTTTATCATCAATCCGCAAAGCCACGGAAGTAGCAGTTGCTATTCTTAGAATCGATGATATCATTGGGCGAAAGCCCGCCGATGCTTAGATTTCATCTGTTTATCTTTCCAAATATGCTCGCATTCAGTACATTCCCAGAGTAAAACTCTATCATTGAGTTCACTCATTTTGTATTGACCTGCTATACGTTTTGGTAAACCCACGTGATTGCAGAACGGACATATTCTTTCTAAGCGTTGTAATAATCTACCCATACTTTCACTTCTTGTTACGCAGACCTGTCCAAGCCATCTCTTGGATTTCATCGGAAGTGAGTAGGCCTTCCCCCACAGCACCTCTGAAAATTGAGTCCAGCCATCTCTCGATATGCTGCATTAGAAAGACATACAATGTACACATCAATAGGGCGACAATCAACAAGGCTTGGAGGAACTCCATCAATTTCCCTCACGATGTGCTTCTTCAATAATCCTATCGAATTTGCGTGCAAGATAGAAGTAAAAGAACATCATAACCAAAGGTAAGAAGAAGAACATGAAAGCGAGAATAGCACGTGTATCACTCATCACGTTGCTATCAACCCAAGTGTTCTAAGAGCACCAAGAATAGAATTGATAGTGCCCGTAACGTCACCCCCAACATAGTCTGAAATAGCGCCTATTTGAGCAACAGGAGTGGTTGCGAAGAAACCAAGTTTCTGAGTGGGGCCCGTCCCTATCATCAAACCACTCGTGGTATCTGTCACAATCGTAGCAGGAGAACCACCACCCCCAGATAGAGTAGTGACACTGCTGGCCCCACTACCCACTGTTATTCCTCCACCAAAGGTCGCCCCTGCACTAAAGGTTGCTAACTTATCACTATCTAATCTCAACACCTCACTTTGTGTTGCATTACCGTCTGTTGTGTAGAAAAGCAAAGATGCACCATTCTCAGATGGTGACCAAAGGCCCTCAGTAAGAACTTCAATTCTACCTCCAACTATCATATTATCTGAACCGTCTTCAGCACCTGCGAATTCAAGAACACCGAGTCTATGACCGGAAGCCATTGCTGCACTGTCATTAGCAGATAGACGTAGACTACCACCTTGGGTAGCGCTACTCCCTGTAATGTCAAGAATTTCCAAATCTACTGCGGGAGCAGAAGTGCCTATACCCACATTACCATCAGTATGAATCCTCATTCTTTCTGCTACTGCGTCTGTTCCAGATACTTTGGTACTGAATGTCATTGCCGATGTTCCAGTACCATCTCCACCACCAGAAGCAAGAATCAAATCTCCACCATCAGCGTTGTTAGAAGCACCTCCGGGCTCTGAACCAGCACTAATGGTCAAATCTTTACCAGCAGTATTAGCAGCGGTGTTGGCCACTGTAACAACAGCCGCACCACCATTAGCGAATGTGACTGTATCAAGACTGGTGATAGTCAAATCGCCACTTGAATAAGAGACATCAGAAAGGTCATCGAGTGCAGAAGCACCACCACCACTCACTGTTTGCCAACTACAAGTGCCATCACCGTCTTCCCGTAGAAATTTGGAGCCCCCAGTCTCACCAGAGGAAACTAATTCAGTCCCTTCCAGATTAACTGCGAATGTCAAATCATATGGGTCAGCATCACTACCGGGGCTGGTATCAGTCCAATCGATATCAATACCTGTACCTTCAACGAACTTCACCTCCTTCCCATCTACGATGGTGACCTCTGTCCCGTCCCCATCCTCAAGAACAAAGCCTGCGCCAGCAGACATGGCTCCACCACTCACAACAGTAACATCAGTGCCTGCGTCATCTGTGAACACCAAACTGTTAGGGGCATCGTTCCTGACCCATAAGAGACCCTTACCGTCAGCAGTAGTATGACCTGTGGCTCCTATGTTCGCCTTCTCGTCTATAACAAGGCCAGTGGGGTCAATCAAACCAGTAACTGTTAGTTTACCATTCACCGTGAACGTGGATGACCCCGATGTCCAATACAATTTAGAATCACTTGAGAACCCACCGCTTCCATCTGAAAGTTGTACAAGGCCACTTGCTCCAGTAGATACTGGTGTAGGAGTAGCGCTGCTGACCATAGCACGTTGCCAGTCTGAACCATCATAGACAAACAGACAAGATTCCAGAGCGCTTACAGTATCAGCAAGCCCAGAACCACCAGTGAAACTGGTGTTTGTCATACCAGTAGCACCAAGTTCTGTTATTGTGAGAGTTGTATTACCATCTGCACCACCAACTGCTTGAGTTACAGTGATAACATTAGAAGAATTTGTTGCACTGAATTTTGTGTGATGGTTAATTGCTGTTCTAATTTCAACAGCCTGTGCTGTTGCATGAAGTGCAGGAGTAGCATAACTACCAGATGAGAGTGTCTTTGCTGTAAGAGTAGCACCGCTTGTAGAAGCAGATGTTGTAGTCCCACCTGTACCTTGTACGGTAAGAGTAACAGTTGTAGCATCAGTAGAAATCAGGACAATAGTGTCGCCCGCACCGATATTGGCTACATCTGTATTGCTTATTGTTATAGTAGAAGTTGCATTAACACGAGTTCCACCAGTGAAATTAGTCTTTGAGAGACCAGTAGCGCCAATCTCTGTTATTGTGATTGTAGTATTTCCCGCTGTCCCCCCATTCAGTTGTGTTATTGTGATAAGATTACTGGCATTTGTAGCAGTGAATTCTGTATGATGATTGATGGCAGTTCTGATTTCTACTGCTTGGGCAGTAGCATGAAGTGCAGGAGTAGCATAACTACCAGAGGACAATGTCTTTGCAATGAGTGTAGTCCCACTGGTAGAACCAGAGGTAGTAGAACCCCCCGTGCCTTGCATAGTAAGTGTAACAGTAGTCCCATCTGCAGAAATCAAGGCGATGGTATCTCCAGCACCTATGTTAGCAACATCTGTATTACTAACAGTAATGGTAGCAGTAGCCGCTTCTGGTTTATCATAATCCACAGCATAAGTGCTACTCCGATTACTCACTAAAACTGTATGGCCGGGTGGGAAAGTCCCACTTGGGTTCAAATCAACAGCAGCAGATGGTGTTAGTATGAAATAATTAGAATCATCAAATGTGAAAGTATCATTGCTTGAAGGGCTGGAACTCTCTACTTTATTGGGAGCGATGCGGAATGTAGACCTTGTACCGCCTTGTTTTGCAGAGAGATAAAGCATCTGGTCTGTAGCGGTGGCTGTTGAATGCGACATCCAGAGAGCACCAAGATTGGAAGCATTCAGGTCCCCTGCTTGGTCACCAGCCCCATGAAGACCGTCGAGGTCCGAAGCGCTGTCAATAGCATTCCCCGATGCTGTATTAGCAACAGTCCCACCTGTCATTGGGACGAGAAGTTGGGGGGCAATAGTGCGAACGAAGATTCTCTTATCATTGATTTCAGTGATTTTGATGCTATGGCTACCACCACTGGAAGCCTGATAGATTGCTCTCACACTTGCTAATACAACGGATTGTTTGTTAGATAATGATGAATCAGGTTCTGTGAGATGCCCTGATGGTGAGTTGGGGTATGCATTTGTAGCAGTTGTAATAGGTGTCCCTTGTTCATATCGAACATGTAAAGCGCTGTTGCCCCCATGAGTCCCCCCATCAGAAGTGAGGAAGATGGTGTACAGAACTTCTTGGCCAGTAGTCAATGCAGTGCCTGTAACCGACCCACCCGGTGTATAATCGACATCTCCGAGAACTACATCCATAGAAGAAGGAGATGCACCTGAATAACCATTAGCAAACGCATAGACTATACCATCTAACATCGCATACCCACCTTTTACAGTGATAGTATAATTTGAGTCCCCACTCTGTTTCACATCTACAGCACCCGGAAGACTGTCAGGGTCATTTCGAGTGGAATCATATGCTCCGTCTTCTAAGAGGATGATGCCGTTCTTATGATGCGCTTCAACGAAATTGGTAAGACTGGGAGAAAGTATGTGGTCACCATCTCTCAATCCATCTGGAGCAGTGGCCCCAATCACTGCACCTACATCTGCTGTATGATTGCTGGCCGTGTGGCCCGAAACCGGATTACTCGCCATCATCGCACCTCCAGTAGAATGGTCAGAACGGCTTCTATTGATGAACTCTTCACAATAGGCCGAATAGTGAATCGGGCCACTGGAATGAATGTGGTGGAACTATCCTTGTATTGAATAAAGACTTCAGAAATGGCACGAGTGTATGTATCCGCCATGGGCAGTCTTGCTTCTACAAGTACAGTGCTATCATCAATTAAACGGACTGTAGGAGTAAGCGTAGCAGCAGGTTGGCCAAGAGCACCATCAAAAGACGTAGCGGGGGTTGAATCGAACCCAATCACAACCGAAGATATGTTGTCTCTCAATGTTTCTGCAAGTTTACGTTTGATGCTATTCAAAATTGGCATTATCTTTCACCTCTTGTGATGAGAAGGGGACTTTTATTCCCTCCCATCTTTTTTCCATCTAATCCTCCAACGAAATTGGTATTACTCATACCAGTAGCACCAATTTCTGTTATTGTAATTGTGGTACCCCCTCCTATCCCAGTGACTGCTTGGGTAACAGTCACTACATTGGAAGAGTTAGTTGCAGAAAATTTCGTATGATGATTGATGGCTGTCCTTATCTCCACGGCTTGTGCGGTTGCATGGAGTACTGGATTAGCATAACTACCAGAAGATAATGTTTTAGCCGTGAGAGAAGAACCACTTGTAGAAGAAGATGTAGTAGAACCACCGCTACCTTGCATGGTAAGTGTAACTGTCGTATTATCTGTAGCAATCAGAACAATAGTATCACCCTCACCTATGTTAGCAACATCTGTATTGCTCACTGTAATAGTAGCAGTGGCACTCTTACCTGCACCACCTATTATTCCTCGCCCATAACCTCCAATACAAACTCCATCTGATTGTACATTACGTATTGAGACGAAAAGAGCAGTTCTGATATCAAGACTTTCTGAAAAAGAGACATCAGTAATCCGTTCAGGCTCATCGGCCATTCTTGTACTTACATCCGTCTCCCCACTGATTGATTCCATGAGATTCTGAAGAGCGCCATCTGTAGCAATAGACGCAGAAAAGAAAGAAAAGGAAGACGTTTTCGAAATAGCAGAATATGTAGATGATACAATGAATAGAGGGGTCCCCTGCTTAGGAATAACAATGCTACCTGCTTCTACATCGAACACATCATATAACCCACTGACTTGTACAATACCCCTGCTTGCTTTGGCTGATTGTAATATATGACGCCCAAGAGACCTTGCTTGGGCATCATGATATATCTGAGAATTCCCATCACTCACTACTTCTTCTCTGATATTCTGATACCCATTCTTTATCTGGGCCTCTCTATCATCCATCTCTATTCTGACTCTATCATTAACTGCTAACTGGGCACCTTCTACAACTACTCTATTGATGGTATCTGTAATCGGGTCTACTTTCACTGAATCTGCTATTTCGAAATTCATATTTCGATAAGATGACGCTGAAGAAACAGGAAGTACAATCACATTTCCATATCTATCAATTGAGATTGTACGATTATCATATGAACTCGCTCCTCGTAATGCACGAATAGCATTTACGCCACGGAAATTAGAGGCTATGAATTTTGATGATTTCAATCGTCCTCGTACATGGTCGGTGGCCCTATCCAGTGTTCGTGAACGAATTGATTGTGTAGATGATGGGAACCCCTGTCCTATTTTCACAACAAGGTCATCGGCCCGCATTCCTACATCTACTGGTTGAGTGAATTGTATCTCCTCTTCTGGAAATCCAACATTTGATGCATCACCTCCACTATTTTTCACCCTTAGACGAGCAGATTTTGATTTTTGTACAATTGCTGCAGTCGCTAACCTTGGTCCAGATAAAGCCTGTGCAAAAAATGGACGATTAGTATCAGAAAGTTTGGTACCGTTAAAATAAGGAACTATTTTTGCACGACTGCCACCTGATTTTTGCGATACTTCTATGGCATCATCAGTAAAAATAAACGAAAGTGGTTGTGGGTGTGTTGGAATAAATGCATTTGTAGCCATTTTCGTGAGTTTCGTTTTATCCGAAGTCTGCATTGATATCTGAGCAAGGTGGACACCATTATCAACAAGGACAGGGGAGCGAGCAGTACCCATTTGCTGTGTAGCAGAGTCGGATAAACGCCCAACATTTCTACCAAATACCTTGCCCATCTCAATCACTCGTGTGCTCGCCGGAATCATATATCGCATTCCCTCCTTCACCTTTTGGATGAAGGGACTGAGAATATCTTGGTTTGATAGAGAAATCACCATTCCTATGTACATCAGAGCGATATTGTAGCATAGTATTCTCTGTTATTGTTACTCGGGCCACTGTTCCTTTCAAAGTAGATGTGAACCCAGACATACTGGAGCCCGGAATTGATGGTCCTTTACTACTTGTAAGAGCGAAATTGCTTGTGTTAGGCCAATATACTGGTGCGTATGGGGCATTGCTCTCTGCAGGGTTAGTGCTCTTTAGGTATATACCCGAAGAAGCCGCACGAGCGTTAGGAGTACTATATGTGAATAAACCATATTTTCCACCACTTGTCGCTCTGAATGAATTATTACCATATTGAGGGGCACCAGATTTCATAACAGAGTTAGGCCGGAACATCTCTACGTGTTTATAATCGAGAGCACGGAATGGACGAAGGAGGAACCGTATCTCTTTGTCTGTTTTGTTGGTAATCTCATTCACACTATCGTGAACAGAGGTCTGATATGGATTACTGGTTGTACCTGATGCTGCTCCCCACCCACTATCACTAACAGGAGAGCCATATGATTCAACATCTAATGTGGCAGTAGCACCATATGGAGGAAACAGATAGGCTTGAGAGAATCTTAGAACACCGTTAGTTGGTTGAGCAGCCCATGTGAGAGAGGTGAGGTCCAAATCATCAAGAGTATGAGAGCCAACAGTTAATGCCCCTTCCAGATGAGAGCGCACCCCAACTCCTCTATCAGCGTGAAGACTGTGCGCTTCTGTTTGTAGAACTTGGTGAGCATAATCATATCCATCTTTAGAGGCCCCATCAAGACCTATTCTTGGTGCTTCTCTTGATATTGGCTCCATAAGGCTGGTATCTGCACTCATAGCCAACTGCCCACTCACTGCCTCAACATTAGTACCCGATGTGGCTTCTGGCTCCAATAACCCCGCTCTATCACTAACTCCTAATCTACGGCTAATACCACGATTGATTTCATTAGATGGAACATCATTACTTGGTCTTAATATCCCCTGACCATATGACGGCTCTGCTGTTGATGTAGAGAAAACAATACCAGTAGGAGAGAACTCGTGGTCGAGACTCATTAGGAGGCTCTCATTGAATACGGTGGGCCATCGCACTCCTCTTCCATCACCCCTATCTCCACATCGAAGAGCAGACGCAGGATTGAACCAATCTACTCTTGTCAATGTATCAGCATTCACAGAATTAGATTCTCCTTCCATTGAAGAGGGATATGTAAACCCATTTTCGAAGAACAGGCTTCTGTTGTCTGGTCTATCTACCCACCCGTTATCAGCATATGCGTCTTCAGGGTCCCACGCTGGTCGAACACCAAAACCTCTTGCGGGGAATCGGCGTACAGTTTCCCCTCTGGTATTACCCCACCAATCAATAACGTAGTATCTCATAGCAGAAGCGACTTCTGTTATTCCTTTGCCCACTGAATCACCGGGATAGTGTACTCTCGCAGTGACACCTCCAGTGAAATTAGTTTTTGATAGACCAGTCGCACCAAGTTCCGCTATTGTGATTGTGGTATTACCAGCATCTCCCGGAACAGATTGAGTAACAGTAATTACATTAGCAGAATTCACTGCGCTGAATTTAGTACTATGGTTGATAGCAGTCCTAATCTCTACTGCTTGAGCAGTAGCATGGAGTGCTGGATTAGCATAACTTCCAGATGCTAATGTCTTCGCTTGCACATGTCCAGCAGTAGCAGCAGAGGTTGTTGTGTCGCTCTGACCCTTGATATAACATATTGTGGTACTGCCATCAATAGCAGATACCAGACTGATTGTATCCCCATCACCGATATTTGCTACATCTGTATCACTTACAGTGATAGTTCCAGTGGCAGTAGCCCCATTCCTGATAGTACGAATCGGGCAGCCGAATGGTCGAGTCATCCTCCTTCCTTGTGCATATCTGACCTGTCGCTGAAGAGCATCGTGATTCAGTAAAGCGCTTAACGATGTTTGGCGTTCTAACATGCCTACCATATTCGTATCGATAGTAGCATTACTTTGGGTGGTATCAGCACCTATGTACGTAGATGTGCCACTATCTTGCATTACAACTGGACCGTGCCTGTAATCGTTCTGTACCCCAGCATCCGAAGCATGTAAATCAATCTCGTCCCACCCACGTACTGCTGAAGCCCAACGAGGACGATTATAGGGTTGGCGTAGACCAAAGCGATATCCAAAGCAGTTATTCCTACCATAATCAGAAGCACTGTTCATCTGAGACCAAGTCTTCTGCTCTATACCATTTGATGTATCATAATTGTAAGAAGAACATGAAAAGGCACCATTGCCATACCCAGACACAATTTCAGCATACCCATCAAGTCGTGATGCTGCAAAGCCACCGCGTGAGCCACAAGGCCAGAAACCAGCGAAATTGTGTGTTGTTGTCCCTTGAGGAGTACCATCTGGGAGGGAGTCGCCTGCATATGCCACACCTGTTTTATCAGCCACTGCGTCTTTCCCATCCATCCATTTCATAGCAAAAGAGAATGGCCCCTCGGATATATTATACAAGAATTCGTGATAATGTATAGTCTCGAAATGCTCTGGGATGTTATTGTATGGTTTCTGGTCAACTGGTGTATCTGCCGCCCCACTTGACGCATAGAAGGCTCTGGATGAATCATCAGAGAATATTGTGTATGGTCGACCAAGGTTAGGATGCCAAAGACTGAGGAAGGCATCAGGGATATGCATAGTAGAGGTGTCCCTTGTTCCTTGCAACAATTGAGGCATAATACGTGTGAAAGCAGAACGCTGTGAATCTTTTAATCTGATAGATGCGCTTTTCCCACCATCAGGCATTGTCAAACGAAGAACCTGACCTACAGTGAGATTTGTCCAGAAATCCTTGGTCACTATGGTTACACCTGAGAAAATGGTGGATTCTCCAAGAGTAAGTGAACCTGAAGAGTGCGCTTTAGTACCGCTTCTGTACGACCAAGTAGCCCTTTGCACATTTCCATCGCCATCGATATATTCCAATTGCTCACCATAATTAGGCTCTGATGGGAACAATTCTGAATCGTCTACTTCTATCTGTGAACTACCAGAAGCAACTCTGATGACTACACAATGGGGATTCAAGGAGCGTAGACGCATGTGTTCTTCATACATATCGGGATAAGCAGATGGATAACCTGCCATTGTTATCTGGGCACCTATCGAGCCAAGGGTAGAGCGACAGAAGAGATAGTAATCGTCTGGTTTGTGATGCTCCAGATTGATGAACCCAGCAGCACTTGACACCGTACAGTTACTCAAGTTATTCGTGAAACTCGCACTCGCCATTTTACCTGTGGATTGTCTCAATGTAAGAATACTATCCAATCTCTCTACCAATATCTCACCATTATGCCCACTGGAGTGTTCGATTGCTAATTTCAAAGATGCTGCTACATCATCTGGGTCATCATCGATACTGAATTGATTTGATGAAAGAGTAGGTGACCCTGCTACCCCTGTATATGTTTTCGTGGTCCCAGCATCTGACACCAAAACAAGAGTTTGACTTGCTGTTGGATTACCTGTTAATTCTACTATGATTGTACCGTCCGGTATCGTTCTATGTCGATGTGACCACCATGGGATTGAGAAAGTATAACCGGGTGTAGAACGCACAAACATGTTGTTACGATAAGGAAGAGAGCGTCGGGTAAACGGTGGAGGAGAGGTCTCATTGATACCGAAAGGATTAGACAAAGCAAGAGGTGGGAGAGATGCAAATTGTGACCCCACATCTGGGTCAAGGTCTAACATCAATTCGTTCATTATTATCTCACATCCTCTTACATCAGCCATAGTAGCCTCAGCAAGAATCAGAGTATTGGACCCATATGATGAACCAGTATCGTGGGCGATAGCGATGACTGTAGCCACTTGCATACTTGTTAATTCAGATGTTAATGTTCCGCCTTCAACAGGCGCTTGAGTAGCAGTAACAGCATTCCTATGGAACCCAACTAACTGTTTCTTAGTAATGTTAGGCTGAATGATAATTTGGTAAGCGCCTACTTCCATTGGGTCAGGGAAATGTTGTCGTAATGTGTGAGCCCCAGAAGCCTCCAGAATGATTCTGTGGTCCCCATTAGCGTTGACTGTGCCTGCTGCACCCACACTTGCTGCAACCCCATACCCATCATATTTGACAGCACTTTCCACAAGAAGAGTATGTGCGCTACCGTGGATATCAGAAGGAGCAAATGGTGTTGTTTGAGACGAGAACCATATGAGGGGGTCTCTCGCAGGAACCACATCCGTGAATGTCCCTGTAGTTTCTTCCAAAGGTCGTACTCTTACCCCTTCACATGCTCGGTTCTTATCATACGCCCCTTGATACGCTGGATGAGCAAAGTGACCCGGCATCATCAGCATGGTAGGAGAAACGAAATGGTGCCCCATTCTCGGTACAGGCATCGGTGTCATTGTCGGGGCCTTTATCGCATTGTAAGTAGCAGCACTGGTCCCAATATCTGTCCAATCAATCGTTCTCATATCCGGTGAATTACCTGAAACTTCTGCGTGGTCTCTCAACCTTTTAGCGGCATAGATACGAGTAGACCCTGCAGGAACGTAATAGGAAGGTACGATATTCAGCCCAGTCTTCCCAGTCACGAAAGTAGTGAATGCGCTCGAAAGAACCACACCAGTGAAAGTAGCACCATTGACGCCCGTATAGGAGAAGAGGGCCCCTTCATTTGTGCTGGTATCATAAACACGTGCTATCCATCTATTCCCTGTTTTCTCACTCGTATCTTCAAAAATAGCAGTATTGATTGTAGCATCTGTTGTTATCGTAGTACCAGATATAGACGAGTATCCCAATGTTTGGGTTTCCACGGTAGAACTACTGTAAACCACAGGCTCACGGTGTGTATGCCCTGCTTGCATCTTTGTGAGGTGGAAATACAATGTGCGGTCATGCGGCTCGTAAGAAGTCTTGAGCGGCTTATCTTCTGTAGTATCATACCACCCTTGGCTATGCTGGTCAGGGAAGGCAAGACGAGAAACGGATTTAGTTTCATCATTACTTTCATCCAGACTGATATGCTCCCAACCATTATTCTCATAATCAGGCCATAATCGTGGACCGGGGTTAGTAGATTTGAAAGCGTCTGCTACAGGGGTTGTGGGCTGATTGGGGTGGAGCATCCCGCCTGCGCCCATTGTCTCTGTTTGCAATGCTTGGATTCTGTCATGCCCACTTCGCACAATCACATTGCCCGGAATATCGGCTGGGTCAGGTAATTGGATTTGGATATTAGGTGTCTCTCCGCTACCTCTCAATGCTGGGCCAGATATGTCTCGGTCTTCAACTGGTGTAAAGTCTCGAATCACTACACCAAGTGGAGAGCCGCCGGGTAATTCATGCACTTGCCCAGTATCATCTATAACTTCTAACCTCTCAAACTGTATTTCTTCATTCGGTATCTCCAGAACATTTCTTAATTCAAGGGGGAATTCCTCTGCAAGTTGTGGATGTGCAAGTTCTTGTGCTTGGATGATGGGATACATACAACTGTTCGTTGTCTCAATCGAGAACCTCACATTCCCATAGATGGTCTCACCCATCGTGTGGGCTGTAGAACTCTTTACTCGAACTGGTTTGGGTAACATACCAAGCCCTCGGGCATTAGGAGCAGGGAGTGTGATATTCCCACCATCCATTCGTTTCCACACAATATGCTCTATAGAGAAATTGACCGCAGTCGTTCGGTCTATGTGGAAATTAAAGGGCTCATCAGCCCCCTCATATTCTGTGGGGTCTGACCTATTGATGACCAGAGAACTTGTTTCATGATATGTGTTAGCGGGATTCTCGTTAGCATCAAAGAATAAATCCCCAGTAGGATTCAGACAAGGCGTAGCATTCCCTAATTGAGAATGAGCAGTTAGTTGGGGATGCCAATGTGTCTCAGTCCCTACAGCAGGATAACTTGCAGTATTTGTGGGCACAAGTTGTGATTTCATAATCTGTGCTTCTACATTAGGGCCCGCATTCGCTGTACACACATACCTCTCTACATTGTGTGCTTCGTCATTCCATTTGGTAGCCCCCGCATTAGAAAGGAAATCCCCCATTGTGGTAAGACTGTATTTGTCCTTCTTAGCGATAAGAGGTAATTCTGTCTCGTATTTCACGACGACCCAATGTCTTCCTGAAAGACCAACGGCCTTCTGACCAGTGATTTGGCCGCTACCATAATCATTACTTATAGGAATTGATTTGTTGAAACAAGATGTTGTCGAACCATATGGGCTGAAACCAAGCATGGAATGCCACGCACCCAGCCCAGCAGGGTGGCCCGCTGTTGACCCATCTGCATTAGTGGTACTGACGCTATTGAGATAGGAATACATCTCGCCGTGCCAACCTACCGCACCAATTGGTGCTGTCCTATCAACAGCATTGTGTAGCCCACTGAAATGCAGACGAGTCATGTGTTCATTACCGCTTCTTCCACCATTATCGAATGTCTTGGTGCCACTTTGAGTGCAGACATATATCTTAGTAGCATTAGCGTCAACTATGCTTTCTGTAGCCGGAGAATTACCATCACTCACATCGAGAGCGTCTTCTAAATCACTGTTCGTACTTCTACGATTAGCACCAAGTGTGAATCTAACACCAGTATATGAGGCATAATACCCATACAACCCGGTATCACCTCTCGTATACACTGAAGTAATTACAGCCCCACTACCATTATCGTTCCCACCTTTATTCAAACGAATCCAACCACGTGTGGGTAAAGTAGTCGGCAAAGTAGCAGTAGCATCGACTGTTCCTCCAGAATCTTCATATCCGGGAGTCGAATCAAAATCAAGTTCTACCCAGCCGACTCGGTCTTGTTGGTGGGCCGATTGGAATGAAGGAAGGAAAGTACCTCCAATAGCCTTCAATGGGCTGGTTCCGGGGAATGTATTGATTGCAGCAGCAAGAATAGCGGCTAATTCTTCACCATTCTGCGCTCGTGTTCCATCCACTACAATGTAATCATGGTCTACATGGTCATCAGCAATTGCATCCCCTGCAGTTAGATAAGATGTAGCGAGAAGACCTGCAACACGGAATGAGGCGGGATGTTTCTTTGCCCCACTCCCTGCACCCAAAGCGGCACTGGTAGATTGGTTAATCGGATTGTGGACAATATGATTGTCAAGGAAATGGCCACCCGGAGGCATCCCTCCATCCATATGCCATCCTGTGAAGGACTCTTTTACCCCAGAGGGCACATGCTCGAAAGGATGAGCATATGGTGGTGGCCGTCGAGTTGCGTGAGGAGATTGGAAATGGTCCCCAAATCTCACACCAGTGCGTGTACTCATACTGTAGCCAAATGTATTGGTAGCCTGACTGATGTAATTAGGCATCCCTTCTGCCGGTTCCCAATTCATTACGTAATTGTACCCACTGGTGTTCCCTATCTGATATTGTTTGGTTCGAGGTAGAATAGAGGCAGTACCAGAAAGGCTCTTCTTATCCCCATTATGTATCTCGTTGGGGAGATATGCTCCAGCCACCACTTTGCTGTATCCATTACCACTCACAATGATATCATCGAGCGATGGCTCTGTTGCTTTGAGATTCGTAGGGAAAGATTGGCCGGGACCGAAGATGAAGTATGTGGTCCTTGCGTCCCCGTCTCCTGTTGAATCATACCTTGCATGTGCATGGGGGAATCGTAGGATGAGAGGCGAAGGGATGGTACAATTCACCGTCATGCTATCTACTGTATACGTTACACCTGTCCTTCCACCAGCAGAATTCTGTCCAGCATCGAGGTCATAAGACAAGAGGTTATCCTGATTGTGTAGTGGGGGATGTATCGCTCCTTTGTGTTGGTTGAGATATGGTGTACCGGGGAAGAATGCTAACATCGCTGCTGCATCCAGTACACTGTACGCTGTATGTAGTTCCCCTATATTCTGTAAACCGCTTGACCCTAATGGGCCAGCGTGGTATGGATGGTCATTTGTATCGGTATAATCTGCTTGGCTCCCATCATTGATATCGAAAGCAGCACCAGAGAACCCACCACCAAAGAAAAGTGGGACCCAGTGGTCTGGGGAGTCCTGTGCTCCTCGGAATTTGATAATAGGTTCATCAAGAGAACCATTCATTCTCACTCCATCGAATAGTTTGGAACGAGTGGGGTCTCCGAATCTCTGAATGACTGGGTCTCTTGATGCTGCTATGAGTGTATTTGCTGTAGAATCGAAAGAGCCAGAATCATTTGTAATATGGATTACTGCTTCCTCTTCACCCACCACTGTATGGCTGGCAATATATTGAGAAAAGACCGTCGCTGTGTTCTCACTCCCAAGATACATAGTGCGTCTTTCAGACCACGCATCGAATAGAGGAGTGCCGCTGCTTTCACTACCAGATACTGGAATCAAAGCATGATACATGAAGAATGTGACACTTCCCCCAGATGTATAGATATTGTAAATATTCGCTGCATCTCTCTCTAATAATCGAAGAGAAGGGTTGTCTATCTTCGGAAGAATAAGGTCTCCGGGTGTAGACACGTACTTGGTTCCACGAAGAGCATCTCTCCAAACAGTAGTATCTACAGTATTATTCTCACTATCCACAAGCGTTGGAGTAGCAGTATTCGCATTCGTTCCTCTATATTTCGTGCGAATCACAAGAACAGTTTCTGGAAGATAGCCCACAGAACGAATGTCGTCTTGAATGTTCTCTGCATATTGTGCAACTGTATATGAAGCAAAACTACCATCTGCGCTGAATTCATCCTCACGAGTTTTACCTTGAATCCCATAATCGGGCACAGTCTCTGCAACAAACAGTCTGGAGAGTGGGGGGGTACCGGTTTTCCTGTTAGGCCCAATAACACGAATAGCGTCTTTCGCCACACCCCATTCTCCTAATGTCTTCCCATCAGCAGCATACATTAAGGAGCAATCGAAAGACGTTGCTTGCACAGAGGATGTACTTGGGTTCTCCATATTGATAGCGAACTCTACCACCTTAGCCAATATCTCATCAGTAAGAAGGCATGTCCAATTGATTCTTGGATTGAATATACCGGGGGTAGGGGTAACTGCATCTGTATAATCAGATGCTGAGGAAACTGCTGCTACACCGTAAAGAACATGCCCCCCTGCCCTGTCGTTATGCGTTCTATGTGTATATGAGAATACAGAGCCTTGATGCCCACCTCCTTGTGTGGCTATCTGAACAAGGCCAGAATCGGGCAAACCAAGATAGCCGAGCATATCTGAATGGCTGGATAGTGTGCTTCCTGTATCAAAAGGGGTTTTGAGAACAAACTCCAATGTTTTAGCAGAAGTACTGTGAACAACGGTAACAGCAACACCAACATCGGGGCTGGGATATGTGGTCCATGTATTCCCTACCCATTTCTTCTTGGTTGCATATGATGCGGTTGTTGGTGTATTCGCATTAAGTCGACCACTCACATCCCCTTCTCCCCACATATGGCGACCTATCGTGAAGCCACCCTGTGCTACATCTCTGTCATCGAAATATACCACAATCTCTTCATCTAATGTTGAAGGTAACACAGTGCTGTCTTCTGCAATGTTGTCCCCATATCTACGATATACGAAACGAATCGTATGGCTTTCACCTCTATGGTCTACAAAACGAACTCCATAGAGATTATTTCGACCAAAAGTCTCCTCATCGACATCGGCAGTAGGCACGTGGGCAGAATATGCTGTTTCAGCAGTTGCTTGTTGTGGGCTATACACATTCTGCATTTCTGTCTTCATGCCCTTTCCAAAGCCCCATTTACCAGCAAAAGGAGAGAAACCCGGCACACCAGAAGATGTAAGACCACCGAAATTGATACGTGCGGTAGCGGTAGTACCCACACGTAGCCCATCTACAACTTTGTTAACGCCTCCCGCTGACTCATACGATTCTTCATACAATGTATTTTGATAGGCCCCAGTAGACAAACTCTGAGAAGCACCAGATAAAGTAGAGGCGTATTCGTTATTATTGGATAGGCCAGTCTCTGTTGATTCATCTGCGATGTATTCTTTGAGTGTAGTGATAGGAGCAAAGGGGCGCCCGTGTCTATTGATAGGCATAGGGGCGGGATGCATATTCTCTGTGGTTCTTTCATCTGGGAAGCACCAGAAATTACGGAAACGACCACCATGGCCAACAAGGAATTGTGGGCGATAAGGGGCTTGGCCTCGTTCATTGTCCATCCATACTGCAAAATGGCGACCTGATGCACCGGGAACTGTAGAATGAACAACAATTGTGAACCCTTCATTCCCATCTGAATCCTCGACAACACGCCCTATATGGGCTCTTAGATACCCCATATGGGTGCCCCTACCATCGCTAACCATACTTTGGTCATCAGACCACCAAGGAGCAGGGTCATGAGTAGAGGCCATAGGAGCGAAATCTGCTGCATTATGCATCGCAGTAGGGTCTTTGTTACTGTCCATCGAATCCGTTCTGACACCTACTCTTGCAAGGTCAAGACGGTCAGTCTCTCCGGGATAACTATCTGCGGGGCGGCGTAGATGAGTACGCCCTTGTTTAGCGCCACCTTGGTTGATTTGTCGAATAATCTCCTTTGCTGCTGCTTCTATATCTGTTACTCCTTCTCTGAGCGCTACTTCGCCTAAATCGATGGACATTCTTCGAGTAAACTCCATATCTTTCCATTGTGGAAGATGCTGAAGACGAGTATCACGATGCCCACTCAAATCAACAGCAGTAGCCCGAATCCCCTTGAGACATAGGAATGCAGGGATGACACGGGTACCATCAGGGGTATCGAAGAAAGTATTCCCGTCCCTGAATTCGGTGTCTGTAGTGAGTATGCCTTGCCTGTGTTTCTCCCAAGCAGTGGCAGAATCCACACTCTCTTCAGCGGTCCTTCTGCTCGACCCAGTGGATATGGAGCCATCGATAGCAATATCTTGCCCGTGATGTTTGTTATTAAGCATATTTCGAGAAACAGAATGGGCATACGCTGATTCAATGAAATGGGATTTAGCAGAACTGCTCAGATGTTTATCTTCAGATGGGAACCCAGCGGGGACATCAAGACGGTCAGAATCATCTGCTACATTCCCATCTGTTGCTGCAGGTGTACGAGTACCTATATGTGGCACCTCAGCAGATGTTTGAACCTGCATCCACATATCTTGGAAAGCGATGAACTCTTTGTCGCCTTCGACATCATAGAGTAATATGCGTGCGTGCTCTTCTGTGAACTGATATGGGTCAGAGAAAGCGATGATGGGGGCAGTCCCAGAACGACCAATCTCAGCCCAGTTCAATTCAATCGTTTTATTCACGTGTTGAATGAAGTTAGCAGCAGTCTCAATACAAGTATCCCCTATCAAGAAATTCTCTATAGGGATGGAATCACGAGGACGGGTAGCGAAATCACCCATGCCCCCATTGAAATGTTTGCTCACTTTGCTCTCATCAAGCACACCTCTACTCTTACAGAACAGACCTTCAACAGCATGAGGGTTAGTGAAATGCATATTCATCCATATTGTATCTCCGTGGCGCAATCCACCGGGCGCATATGGGCTCAACCATTTTCTATTGAGAGCAACATCATCTCTTACCAAAGGATATATCGCTCCTCCATAATCGAAGAACCGTTCAACAATTATCTCTGCACCATCAGGAGGGTTAAAACTACCACTCTTATTGCTTACAGTGATTTCATTACCTGAAAGGACTGTATAAGTTGCTGTTTGTTTCCCATTTGTTTTATCAATATATGATATTTCAAACTCATATCCTGAATGAATATTACACGCTTCTCCAGTTGGGAACTCAGAAGCGTCTTCAAGAATAAGAGTGGACCCTGAAAATGAGAGAACTTTCCCTCTCGCACGCTTAGAAGATATCCTTGGAAGATGAGGGTTGGTTCGTGGCCCTGCTCTGAACTCTACAGCACTTACATATTGCCCAAGGCCATAGTCAACGTTCCCTCCTTGGGTCTGGACATTCGCTCGGTCATAATGATGTGAAGAACGGAATTCCGCACCCGTGCTGTCCCATTCCCCATCACTGATTCTCTCTATCTGCGTAGAAGGAGAGCCGGGTACAATCTGTATCTGTACCCCTGTAATAGCCTCATTAAGGAAATTATCCGAAATAGCCCAACTATCAGTACTCGGAATTGTTAGTTTGTTATTAGTTGTATCAACCCCCGTATATATCATCCACTCTCCTGAAGGGAGGACAGCACGATGGAACCTCACAGAACCATTAATGGAGTTTATCGTGGTAGCACTCGCATCTTGGTCAGGGAAGATGGATGCGTCTTGTACATACAACTCATAAGTGCTTGAGCCAGTATCTTCGAATGGGCGAGTGATAGTGGTCCCAATATGCTCTACTCCCTGAGTACGTGAAAGGGTGAACGCTGAATCGGCTACACGGTCATTAGGTGCTACAGAATCAGGGCGCCTGCCAACTGGGTTTGGGTTCCAAGTATGCGCTGTGTAAGTAGCATCTAAGTGAAGTTTCATCGAATTGTCAGGGCCAACAAAGAGTGACCTCTCAGCATTACCGAACACTTGGTTTGGGAAAATGGGAATCTCAACAAGAGCACGTGTCGATGCATATTGTGTGCCTAACTGGTAGTCATGTGTAACAGAGGACGCTTGCTGGAACAATCTATCATTCACTGTGGTCCCATCAGAACAGATACTCTCGTCTCCGAATTCGCCATCTACATGAATAACAGTACCTGCAACAACAGATTCGGCAGTTAACCAAGCAGCAAATGTAGCAGAAACGCCACCATCAGCGAGGGGGAATTTTGCATCTTCCAGTGCATCAGTATTAGAGAAAGTGAAAGTGGTGCCTGTTTTTGATTCATAATACGCACTTGCTCCACTATCCAGATAGATACGCCCTTTCTTTGGGAACCCATATGTACCCCAACTGGCAAGGTCACTGGAAGTATTATTCAATGGTTGAGTAACAAGCGTTGTGGATGTAGTAGACGTAGTCAACGAAGACGAGTCACGGCGAAGATTACCACCCAATCGAGCGAATGGTGAAGGGTCCCAAGTTGGCTTAGTATTAGTTGCGCCTTGTCCGGGACCACCAAGCGTCATCGCTACTACTGGGGCCCCCGGCATGATTTCCTTCACAATATTCGAATCAGGTGCTCCTCTTCCCACTACATCTGTATCAGACCTCCCAACAAGGTCTGCTTCTAATCCACGTGCTATGATGCGGGCACTCCGTGTATTACCTGACATCTGTTCATCGATGGATAGGACTCTTCCTCGTCCGAGGAGATAATGTATTTCTAATCGATGTGCGTCTCCATTATCTTTGGTTCTGACACCAAGAAGAGAACCAGTGCGATATCTCTGTACAGGCTGAACCAGCAAAGAGTATAATCCATTGACATATACATTATCAATGATATCGAATGTCTCGAACATTCCTGCTGCTTGAGAAACAGATGGGATATCGAATTCTCCAGTTCCCGTTTGAGCAAGTACAGCACCAAACGATTGTGAGAATTTAGAGTCATCAACAGCGATTTGTTTGTTCAATTCATCTGTTTGTGTGGATATCACACCACGATGGAAGACCGAGGAGGGAGAGGAATTGGAAGTGAAATGTTCAGCGATTACCTTGGGTGGTGATTGGGGCGAATCAATGGAACTGGAAGGAACATAATTGAGAGGAGTGAGGGATTCATCCAATATGTCCTCTACATCTTGACCTTCTCTATCATCACCTATCAAGGAGTGTTCTTTGATAATACCACGCAGGGCCTTCTCTTCCGTATCGATACGCAACACTCCTCCGGGAGCAATGATAGAGGTGTCTTTCGATACATCGGCCAAATCATCGTGGATGATATCGAGGATAGTAGTAGTACCTGTTACAACATAAGTAGGGTCGGGCTCCATCTTTTCAATAAGAAGGAGAGGGCCAGTCAAATCTGCTTGTATGAGGTCTCCTACTGCGAAAGAGAGGCCCGAGGAAACTGTCAAAGTAGTAGTAGAAGTAACAGTGTAGGTAGTACTTGTGCCTGCATTATCAGTTAATGACCCTGTTGCAGCGAATCCTTTGGTGGAAGTGACAGTGAGCGTGCTCCCAGAATATCCAGATGCCCGAGTTGACGCTTGATATTTGATGCTCTCTCCTGTAAGGTCGACTGCATTGTAATGAAGGTGAACGTAAGGGGCGAGATTATGTGTAGATAATGTGGGTACTTTCAGAATAGCGATACGGCTTTCTAATGATGGAGTGATATGTTTATTGTAAACTGAATCACCTGTACTGACATCTGCAGCATCGATATATGGTGCTCGTAGAAGGAATGGGCGATAATCGAACGTTGTAATAGGGATGTTAGTTTTAGTTCCCGAACCACCAATCGCTATCGGTGCTCGTTGTGAATCATCCAATCCAGCCATTCCATTCTCTACTAATGAGAACGCCATACTCGTATTCATAGAATCCTTTATTTCTCGGGCCGGAATGGTATTGAAAAGTGAAACTTCTGTATTGACAGGTACCTGCTTACTGATATTAGCATAAGCGGAATCATAATCCACTTCTATATTCGAGACAAGAATATCAGTGGAGCGTTCAAATCGCTCATCTACTCCACTGGGTAATTGGCGTAAGTAATCATGCCCAACGATATGATTCAATCCATGTCTTGCACTATGGCCAACTTGGAATGTATCATTGAGAGTAGAGGGCCAGACTACAGCAAAAGGATTGTCTGTATCAACAGTAGTGATAGACATTCTACTACTGTAGAACATCCCATGATTCCCATAATTGGATTCATCAATCAATACTTGGCCGACACGGTCAATGAATTGGGAGGCCTTATGAGTGGGTTGTATCGGGCGCCCAGTCCCACCATCAATGAGAATATCAGAGAATACGAGAACGAAATACCCATCATCCTCATTCGTTCTATCATGCAATACACCTCGACGTGTCCCATTATCATAATCAAGATGTATGCTTTCTACACCAATAACACCTGTACTACCATTGATTGAAATGACACGAAGTCTTTCTGGTGGCTTTTGGTTAGGCTTCTTGGTCTTGAAATTCATAGCACCCGGATTCATCAGAATATTGAGCGGAGTGTGGGGGATATAATCAGTTGAAAGAGAACCCCCAGAATGATTGGCTACATCGTAACTACCCATACTGTATGGAGAATCTGTGAGAGTTATCTCTGGATTAGAAGCATCATATGCTTGTCCAGTGATGCGTTCGATGAGGGCTTGTGCTTTTGCCAATCTATCAGTGCCACTCAGAGTAATGGTTTGAGTGAGCCCCTTGTTGTTAGCAGCAAATGATTCAACCCCATATATTGTGGAAGATACATCAGTAGGTTCTTCAAATCGATATAGCCCCACATGTTGTTCACGTAACACCAATGCTTGAGGTGTATTGAAAAAATTATCATCATATGAGAAAGAAACGGATTCGATGGTTCCTCTGTATTGCCCTCCCTTTCCACCAAGAAAAATAGGTGAAACTGTTTCTTCCATACGGAATCCTTCATCTGTTGCCTTGCTCGCCACAAGCCTTCCGTTGATGTGTAAAGTGATTGTACCATCATGCAACGCTCCACGAATATGATACATGGGCCGTGAATGACGATGCAGAGAAGTAGCATCTGTCGCTGATGTGAAACGATTGTATGTATCGAATATAGTATCCGTATGTTCTGGATAAGTGTTACCAGTATACCCTGTGTCGGTCCCAGTAGCCGTTGAAAGATGATAATTGGTTGTTCCTCCTTTCGTCTTTCCAAGTACAGTGAAGGTGGCTGGACCGGGAGTATCTATATCGCCCATACGAAGTTCAAAACGACCTTCTTGAGATACTATGACACCACCGGAATCTGGAACTACGAACGCCTCGATACAGAATGTAGCAATCGGTGTATGGCCCATTTCTTGAGTGGCAGGATGATTGGTATTGACAGTTCCAGATGAAGAAGGACCATCAGCATCAGGGGTCCCTACATTTCTGAAACCACTATATGGGATAACGATAGAATCTGTCACACCATCAAAGAGAAAGGCATGAGTGCTCTGTCCTAACAACATCTTTCATTCCTCAGAAAATCTTGTCCACTGGTAAGAAGGATAATTTTCCCTCATACACGTTCTCTCCAGCGTTATATGTGAAATCGAATCGGTCCACTACTCCTTCGATTCCTCCTTTGAGATGTCCTTCAGCAGTTGTATCAAAACCATCTGTTGCCATTTTGGTGTTTGCTTCTGAACCCTTTCGAGAAGAATGGACCAATCCATTGGTCGTAAAGAAATTACGGACCACCCTGCTTTGGTTAGCATTGGATGTGATAAGGGATTCATATGGAATCTGTAATCCAACAATGTAATCTTCATTGTAATTACCTATGATGTATTTCTCTGCTTCCTCCGGCATTGGGGCCCCATATCCCCCTGCTACTGGATTTTGAGTGTCAGTAGAATTTGAATTTGAAACAATACCAAGGATGTTCTGTGCCTTTTCACCAGCAGAAAGGGATTCAGATAATGCGCCAACAATCTCCTTCTTTCCCCCTTGGAACCCCATTCTACCTGCCCACGGGCCTCCAACGCCCATATGTGTGTTACCTGCTGGTTTGAACGATACAATATTCTGCCCATTGAGCGCAGTTCCATGCTGTGCTGAAACAAGTAATACTCCTTCATTGGCAGTTCCCGTCATGAATCCAGTGGTCAATGTAGCAGTGAACGCTGCAGAGGGCTTCTCATTCGTTCCCCCATCCACCAACCCTACACCAAGTGTTGGAGCCGAAGAAGTGAATGCTGCGTAAAAGGCAGCCGCTACATTCACATGTTGTGTCAAATCATGTGTCACTTCAATCGCCTTTATGGTTTTTTTAACGAATGGATTCCAAACGTCGACTGGAGTTCCATTTATTGAGGCTCCTGTTTTACTGGCATCATGTTTGAATTTGACACCGAATATGCCATTCGTCCCAGTAAGAAGACCTGCTGCTCTATCATGTGTAGAAAGGGAGACGATGGTCCCATCATAATAGTCTAATAAGTCTGAGCCTTCTGCTCTGATTCCCCATTCACTTAATTGCTTAACCACATCGAAATCAACAGTAAGACTCGCCCCTCTTCCTCCAGAACCATAAGCACCAGATGACATCGCATCATCAGTGAAAACCACGTCCATGATGATGGAAACTCTTGATTGATTCAAATCAGTCCCTACTCTAAATCCTTGCGAGAAAAGAACATTCATTGCTCCAACCTCCCTATTCACTCCAAAAGTGAAAGAAGTAGCATCTAATTGGATTTTCTGCCCATCGCTCCTGACCAGACGAATAGGAATCAATTGTGGCATTAGACCAACCCCTCCAAAGGCAAGAACTTCAATTTCCCCTCATACACGTTCTCTCCAGCATTATATGTGAAATCAAAATCCTGTAGAACACCCTCTATTCCACATTTTTCAGCCCCTTTTGCTTTGGGAAGAAATATATCTTCTGCATCTTTGTAATTAGCAAGCGCCCCTTTGGAGTCAGCGCTTACTATTCCATTGGTGAGAAAGAAGTTTCTGACTGGTTCAGGAATACTTGTCGAACAATGGGCGAGAGAAGCATATGGTATCTGAATTCCCACAACGAAATCAGCATCATATTGCGTTCGTTCCTCTGCACTGGCCCATAAATTCTTCCACCCTGCAACCCATGCTTCTGGGCCACCGAATATATACGCCATGATTCCAGCCACTATAGTACCACTTTGAGCATTATTGGTAAGCCCAAAGAGGTCCTGCACCTTATCTCCCGCCGATTTATTCCTTGAGATTCCCAAATCCAAATCACGATAGGACCATCCATCTTTAGTCCCACCAACGAATGCAGCAGTAAGTTGGCGTGGTTGATAATCATTCAAAGTAGTCCAAGTGGGGCCCTTACCATTGAGTTCATCTCCTGTCTGTTTTGATGTTATTTTGACAGCACCATTGGCCACTGTCTGGTCTATCCCATTTATTCTCTCTAATGTGAATGCGTCATACGGAATATTGTTGGTTTCACCATTAACGAAAACATCATCAGTGAATACAGTGTTATCTACATCAGATGCAAAGACCTTAGCAAACGCCTCTGTGATAGCAGAAGCACTACTGAAATCATGAGAAACAGTATACACTGCGGGAGTACCTTCGCTTTTGGTAACTTCAGGTGTTGTTTTGCTCTCATTCTGACTGAATTCTACTTTGAACAACCCATTCGTTCCAGTAAGAAGACCTGCTGCTCTATCTTGAGTTTGAAATTCCAAAACTGGAAGTTTGGGGGCGAACATCTTTGTTCGAAAACCAAAGGGTGTTAAAGGAACCAAATTCTCGGACACCCTCATCCACCAAGATTTGTTAGAGTCCCATACTTTGTCAAAAGATATGATTATCTCGCCCCCATCTCCTTGAAGAAGTACAAGTTTTTCCTGTGTCGTGCCAACAGGATATTCTGTATCATCAGAGAAGACCACATCGATGATAAGAGAGTGTTGGACTACATTCAAATCCACCCCTACACGAAATGCATTTCCTCCCAATATTGGGTTGGACCCCACTTCTCTGGTCGCACCCATGGTGAATGAAGTTGCATAAAGTGGTATGATGCCACCACTCTTCTGAATAAGTCGAATAGGTATATTCTTGGCAACAACCATCAGAGCCGCCCTCTCATGGTTGCCCCTCCCAGATTACGCTTCATCTCGTCTTGGATGATGCGACTGATTTCTCTTGCATTATGACGTGCTGAACCATGCCCAACGTGGAATGTGTTATTGAAAGTCATCCCACTTCCACCAGCCATAGATACAGGAATCGATTTTCCATCAGGAAGAGGCACTACTGCTTCTGTACCGTGAAGTGTTGCAGAGAATCCACTTGTGGGGCCTGAAAATATACCACCATCGTGAGCCTGTATACCTTCATGTATTAATGCGGCAGTCCCTGCCCCCACTGCCGTCCCCACTCCGGGAATAGGGATAGCACTACCCACAATACCTCCTATAATCATCGCTGCCAACAGAGATTTGTCTATCCCCTCTTCTTCCGCTGCTGCTTCCGCCGCTTTAATATTAGCCATATTAATTTCGTGATTAACAGTCATTTGTACATTCTCTAAGTCTTCCATCCAGCCGGGTATCCCTTCATAATCCCCTTCACCCTTCAACATATCACGAAGTTCCTTCAAACCTTCAGCCTTCTTAAGTTCAGTCTCAATCGAATCAATTTGATGTTTGGTTGTCTTATAGAGAAGGATGTATGATGAGCGCCCATTCATCAGATGCATGAATTCGTTCAGTTCAGTCCCACGTTCAGCGTTGATGAGGAGAGTGGTCCCATCCTTTATGTCGAAATCAGAGTCTTTGAAATCCCCTGTCATCATAAGCAAATCTTGGAATCTCGCCAATTCGTCTGGTGTTTCGAATGATAAATCGAGATAACCATCAAGGCCCTCAGAATCTGTTACATATGCCCCTCCTATGAGGTCGTAGAAATTCTGTAAAGATTCATTTATTGGGAACTCATATGTGAGATACCCCGTGTCTAAATCTTTACCTACGAATTCACCTTCAAGTCCTATCATTCTTTGGAATCTCGCCAATTCTTCGTCTGTTTCGAATGTATAGGTCAGGATATCATCTAATTTATCGAGGTCTGACTTACCCGTCATCATATCCATTAGTGCTATGAGTTCTGCATTGAGGTCAATATTCAGTCCGTCAGCAGCGGCTTGCAACTCAGCCATTTTTTCAGGGGTTAAATCTCCCAAACTCAAATCAGCAAATTGTTCTCCCAACGCTGAGAAATCAAAATCTACTGCTAATGAGTCTTCTAAAAGTTTAGCGGCATCTGCTCCAAGGTCGTCAAATTGACCATTGATATCATCAATAGTACCTTGTGGTATGAGCATACCACTGAAAGCCCCAGACATCCGTCCAGAAGCAGCCAGATTCTCTGCTATGGCCCCAGAACGATTCTCAAGATTATTCATCTGTGTATTCGTCATCCGCAATTGGTTATTGAGGTCCTTTGCATGACCACTCAACTTGGTGAAATCTTCTGGCATTACCACATCCCCTCCATCAAGTGCTGGGAATAATCCACATTAATGGATTCACCGGATGCTTTAGCGTCTCGGGCTTTTTCGGCACGCATCTCGTCCATGGAGATTGCCCATGAAACGTGCATGACCACATCTTCATAATCCATGTTCATCACATCCGTCATTGTACACCCGAAATGTTTTGCTACTCTGTATGCCACTCCTTGTATGCTTAATTGATAATCATCTGGCTCCTTCATTGTGGTGTTTCGGAGGAAGTCTCGGACCCGTTTCCCTCGGGTTTCGTAAAATCCCCTTGGGCTAACTGAATCATCTCCATTGGAGACATCATCTTCTCTACAATTCCCTTTCCAATTTCATAAGGGAGATTGAGTATATCCCCCCTTTCCATCTCAGGCTCTGTGCGAATGACCCATTCCGTGAGAATATGTTCGTTATATGCTGGTACATCAAAGGTGACTCCCTCTTGTTTATTCTGCAGCATGAGCACTCTCAAGGCTCGCTGCACGTCTACGAAATTGGGTCTTTTCAGCCAGACCTTCAACACATTATCCCCAATGGGGATATCAATTTCTATCTCACGGTTCTTCTTCAGTTCCTCTATCCACGACATCTTTCTCACTTACAGGCTCCTCTTCGGGGGTGACCGATTCCTCGGTGGCCTCCGTTTCCTCGGAAGAGGGGACCTCCTCGGTTGCCTCTTCTTCGGAATTGTCATCAGCACGAAGTCGTTCTATGAGTTCGAGTTTCGTGCCACTCGATTTGAGTTCACGCTCGATACATAGCGCTTTGAGTTGGGGAACTGTCAGTGAAGGGTAATTGTCTTCTTCGACTACTTCCTCAGTAGCCTCTTCAACAGTTTCCTCTACAGGTGTTTCTTCCGCCTCTTCTTCAACAGGTGCTTCTTCTTTTACAGGTGTAGTGTTATTCTCTACAGGAAACGGGTCCTCACTTATCTTAGAAGCAAGAGGGTCGAAAACCTCTGGTTCTGGCTCTTCTACTACTTCTATTGGGAGAGAAGAGTTGTATGTATTCGCTGTACTTGGGTTTAGGCTGATTCTTCGTGACATCTTATCACCTCAACAATGCCCCAGCGTATCTGTTGCCACTACCCGCATCGTCTTTGGTAGAATCTTAAGAGTTGCTCTCACGGCTCCCTTGTCTTCTGGAATGGGGATGGGGGCCTCTGAGAGCATGAAATCCTCAAGCCAGATGGTCATCTGTTCTCGTGTGCCTGTTGCGCCTTGTTTCAGGAATGATAACCGAATACTGTCTCCTTTATCACTGAATGATTTAGCAGACCGAAGTTCGTGAAGGAAGATGGGGTCATCAAGGATGACTTCCATTGTGAGGCTATAATCGGTCTTCCCTTCTACGACTTCAGAAGGACTGTGCTTACCACCGAATGGTACTGCGTCTTTTACAAGGGTGTCAGCAGTGAGTCCAGAGGCTTGAGGATTCCCACTAATCGTGTATATCTGAGTAGTGTTGTTATTCCCAGTAAGGGTGAAAGAAGTAGCACGTGCGATTGAGCGCCCACCAAGAGTCAGTGTGCCGTCATAGAAGAAGAATGGTTTCTGAGTCCCAGATTCGATTCCTGCTTCTTTCCTTGCTGCAGGGGTGTTAGCAGTGTTCTCAAACATACGATGAGCAATGAAACGGTCACCTATAGCGTCACCAACTTCGGCCCCAGAATCAAGACGACCAGTATCAGTGTATTCCATCTGCGAATCGAAATTCACCTGCAACCGTGCTGCTGCATCTGTATCTGCTGTGAATGTGAAAGATGTGACCTTACATCCTTTGAAAATACGAGTGAGTTGTTTAGTATCACCGGCTGAGCCCGGTGCCGCTTCATCTTGTTCAGCGTTTGAGGTTCCGTATGAACCAAGGTCTCTGTTCCTGATGGATGTCTCCAGAGCGAAAGAAGGGACTGTAGAACGACTGTAAATCAAACGAGTGACCGAGTTCTGTATGCTCCCAGCAGTTGCACCAGTAGTAATGAGGTTAGGACTCTGCTCACTGTTATCAGAGTTGAATTGAAAGAACGTGAGATTTACTGTTGAAGTACTCGTGAATTCATGAGCGAAATTGAACGGGTCATCCACATATATTCGACCGGCAGGGTTGATAGCAACAATACGGCGAATCTCGTATCTAAGTGTCGCTTCTACCGGACTGATATGAGGGGCGTCTGAGCCACTTCCAAAGATGTTGAGAGCAGCCGGTTTTCCACTGGCCAACTCTACTTCTCTGTGTTGGACAACAGGTAGAAGATAATTATTGGTTGTGCCTGAATCAACTGTGACTTGAGCATCATTCACAACGACATAATCTCCGACGGCTACAAGAGTTCCTTCCGCTGTATGGCGAACATTCTCCATAGCAGACCCACCACCCCACCCGGTTGCTGTTATTTGGAGCCAATTCTGACCGGGGGCTATATCTTCTCCAAGATACAAATTGGTTGGAGTTGAGGACAGGAATGGTCGAGCATCATCGACAGTCGCCGCTGAAGAAGCCTTTGCTACTTCTGTACCAAGACAATAGTAGAACCAACGAGCATTGTGCATATTCGTCTCAAAAGACCCACCAGTATGTGTGTATCTTCCGGGTGCTTGGACTGCTACGTCTCTCCCAAGACCTACTACCTGATATCGCTTGATATCGACTTTCGTCTCGGGTAGAGTGATATTAGAGACTAAACCAACGAACTGGTCTGTAAGAACACTTTCATCCGTTACAGCAGAAGAGGTATCATATGTGAAATTCGATATATCTGGAGAAGGAACACCAAGTGGCCCGATGATGATTGCATCAGTGGCTACTGCGTCAACTGCTGAACTTAGCCCACTGTGAGTTAGTCGAGGGGTGATTTCTATCTCGTCTTCATTGTTAGCGATGACAGTGAACACTGCCCCTGTTGATAAATCGTCGCTGCTGTATGTGGCTACGCTCTTGATACGAACTTTGGCACCGACCAACAAGTTCTTTGGGTACAGGAGGTTTTCAGCATCATCGACCAATATACCAGCAGCACCAGCAGTGAATTTAATTGTGGCGCTATCGTTCGATGCGTCATTCTGTATACTAAAACGCAAAGAGGCTGGGATATTATATTCAAAATATAGTCCACTCTCGTGACCAAACGAAATCTCTGCTAAATCACCACGATATATTGTTGACGGCATTTTTATTCCTCAGTTCAAGCGATGGCCTCTGCTAAAGTCACGACCTCTACTTGAAAGGTCATACGGTGCATTCTTTTGGTTCTATCGGATAAATCTGTCCGAGTTTTAAACAAAAGACGGTCATAATTTGTCGCATCACCCTTTCTTTTCAAGTGAATGACTCGTCGAAGTTCATCTTCTATCTTCTCTAATCGACTGCGGCCACGAGAGGTGCGGCAATCTATGGTCAGGTTCACACGTGTGTTCACGAAATCATAGAAGAGTTCAGGTGCCTCTTCGTTGTGTGCGGTCTCATAGAGAAGAACGTAATCGCTGCGGGAAAGGTCGATACGCTTTCCACGCTCTGGGTCAACTGTTGTGATATCTGTAACGACAGGTTTGATGTTATCTGTATTCGCCCGAGTCCAGTTGTCATCAAGGATAGATACTACAAGAGGAATTGCTTCTGTAACCATTTCAATCCTCCATCAGGTCTCTCATATATTGTGATGCTGATTGCATCTGGCGTTCTATAGCCTTCTCGACAGCCTGTACTTGTTGGTCGCCCGGAGGCATCCCACTCTGCATGTTGACCCAGCCGTCTTCTCCACGCTTATAGCCCGCAGCCTCCCATTCTATGCGTTCAAACTTATGATATAATTCAGGTGGGTTGGATTTTCTATAGTGTTGTACAGCAGGTTGTAAAGCCGTTTTAATATCTTTAGAAAGAAAAGATTTCTTCACTCGAACACCACTATTTCTTTGTACCTATCCAGAGTGCGTGCCACATCTTCATCAAAGATGCGAATCTTGTTCTCCAGACTTACATTACTGGTTCCTTCAGGGATAAGGACTGAGCGGTCATCAGAGAGTAGAAGGTCAACTGCAACCAGTTTTGTACAAGCGTCTTCAATCGCCCTCTCAAGATATCGCTCACCATAGATGTAAGACGCTTTAACTGCGTTCCACTCGAAATAAGGGTAAGAGTTGTTGAAGTAAACAATACCTGATTCAGCATCAAGCCACCAATCTCGAAGACGAGCGTGGTCACCTATTGCAGACCCTCCTTGGAAATCAATTTGTAATTTATGTTGAGTGGTACTGGTCCCTGAAGTGTTCAAAGTCGTCAAAGGTGTGCCACTGACATTAGTGCACCCAGTAAACGTAGTATCTGTAGTACCTGTATAACTCAATACTTCATTCCCTACTTGGAGTAAGCCTTTCTCGACAAAGCCACTGGTACTGGCAACATTCACTGTTGTACTGGATACAGACGTGCTGGTTGTAGTGGCTGTCGATGTCTGAGATAAAGATATGTTAGTAGCATCGCTTGTTGCGATTGTGCAAGTCTCTCCAGCCGCACCATCTCTCATAGATGTGACCTTTAACTTCCCTCCACCATAGTCTGCGTTCGCTGAAGCAAGGAATTCATTGTCAACAGCAACGTTAGAAGTAGAACCTTCAAGAGTAAATGTGGGAGAGAATTCAACTGCTGTCTTCCCTACTCTATCTTCTCTGTTGATGAGGTCTGCAAGATTCTGTGCAGCAGTGATGTTATCGAAATCAGAGCGCCAATTAGTAGTACCAGTGCCAACAGTCAATGTCCCTACAGAGCCATTTCCGGGGGCGAGATAGATGCTATCCCCACTCAATTCGCTATAATCTGAAATTTGTATACGTGCTTCTGCAGCACCGATTTCACGATAGTCATCCCCTTGCCACAATTCAAGACGAAGAATCTGTTGTATGTTACGGAATAAAAGTGGGGTAGTCCCTACATAATCTGTGTAATATCGGCGTCTATAGGGCTTGTAGGTATCGAAATTGAGATATTCTGCTGTTACCAGATAAGGTCTCCATGCGGTCTTTGTGATATTATCTATCTTATCTTGCATACGTAGAATGATATTCTCTACTTTGTTCTTAGTTATCCCACGAGTTCTACCATTCGTAAATGATGCGGTATTCTGCACATATGTGTTGTCAGCGCTTTGATAATCTGATGTAGAGAAAGAGCCTGTGAAATAAAGCGCTACTCCATTAGCCCCACCTTCTGCGATGGATGTGATGGTTTTTTCTATCCCTAATGCCTGAGCATCACTGTAAATGAGAATGGTATCATCTACAGCGAAACCGACACTACGATAGTCCGAACCAGTAACATAGACTCTATCAGATTCTGAATCAGCACTAACTGCTACTGCTTCTTGTGGTCCTATATCAAGGAGGTCAGCAATTTTCTGCGCTGTAGTATAAACTATCTCAGATGGGTAAAGGGGTCTTACCTCTGCCTCTCCGGGACTGAATACCATTGGCACGCATACTCACAACCTGTTCTTATCGTCCCTATCTCCAAGGTTGAAGTTCATAGGTTTGTTGCAAGAAGAGCAATTCTCAACCCAACAGAAATGTAAAAGCCCACAGTTCTGACAACGAGTACCTGAGCCAATATTCAAGATATCACGAACACGAGCATTGCGTAACCTTTGCTTCTGTGTCATTCCTTCTAATGGGTTTTCTTTCTTGATGACATGGCCCTCCCCAACTGAAGAGGCAATTTTTGTCCCTTGTTTGGATAAACGTTCTATATCCTTGAGTTCTAATGTATCTACCATACATCATCCCGCAAAGTTGACTGTGACAACTATTTGGCCACGAGATGTTGCTAAATCCATACCAGTCACACTGGCAGAGGCCCCTGCTAACGTATCTATAACACGCCCATTCAACATTGGTGCGAATGTGTCAGAATAGAGTTTCAAATCTGCTGAAAGAGTAAGAGACGCTTTCTCTTGGAGTGTGAAGGTCTCAGGGTCAGTCCCTACATTCGTAGCAGTCACCCACCCAATGAAAGTGAAACCGGGTTTGCTCAAATCGACATCTTCATTACGAACATACAATCGTGTAGCGCTATTCATCTTAGCATTAGGTTTTAGGATAAGATTAGCGTTAGCAGTTGTAAAATCAGTATCCGCATCGGCTGCGTCATTAGTAACAATTGACTCGGTGCCAGAGTTATCGATAGTGACTGCGGTTTTCACAGACAAGCCTGTGTAATATGGACCATCAGCGTGGAACGTATAGACTTGGGTAGTTATTGCAGGAAGTGCCATGGGACATCAACCCCCATCAGCGCTTGCCGAGTATCCACCATTGTCCATCTTGGGTGTGAGCAGTGCTTGTTGCACCAAGATTTCCATTACTGAAAACCACATACTTGTTAGTTGTGTCAACAGCCACTGCGAGTGAACCATCATTAAGAGTCACTGCGCTTTGGTCAGGCCCCAACTTGTAGAGATTGTCGTCGTCGCTCATTGCAGTCAACGCCCCGGCACCGAGTGTGATTGCAGTAGCGCTGCCAATCGCAGTGATGACTCCAACCCTTGCCCCACCAGAGGTATAGATTGTTTCACCGACATTGAAGTGAAGTCGGGCGTCTACAGTATCTACAGTCACTGCCGTATCTGCTACTGCGAGGTCGCCACCCATATTGATTTTGATTCCAGAGTCATATACACTTGTGATGTGACCACCAGCAGCGAGCACTGAAGTGATGTGACCACCGTATGATACATCAATGCCACCATCGGTAAAAGTTCCTGTTAACATGTAAAGGTCACCCATTACGTGCGTTCGTGCGTCAACTGTATTTCCTGCTGCCATAATTTATCACTCCGTCTCGCCCTTCTCAGAAGACTCTTCTTTTTCAAGATGTTGCTTCACAAGGTAAAGGAGTTTGATTTTCGTATTGTATCCCTTTGGGATGTTCACATTAGTATCATTGAGCCAATTCTTGATGTCGTTACGATTCCATTCCGAATCAGGAATACCGTCGTTTCCTTCATCTACTATTTCTACAACTGAATCAGAGACAAAATAACCTTCAATTACCCAATGTGAGCCCGTGAAATGGACCGAATGCTCTTCCATCCACTCGGGAGAGAACTCTTGTGGCCTGTTCCTGATGAAATCATCATGGCGAGCCACTGAGTTCCTCTGCCGAGCGTTAGGCCCTACATAGGTTATTGTTGGCATTCAGCCACCTCAAGTAATAATCATCCAGAGTTCCATTGCAGTGAGGTCATCAGTCGTTCCATCAGCCGTTGCTTCCATGTCGAAGGTCAGCACCAAATCGCTGGTCTTGACAATAGCGACGTTCGCTGTTGCATCGGCCCTCTGTGCCACACAGGACAGAATCTTGGTGCACTGCCCACTTAGAGTCAGTGTTGCCCCTTCTGTCACATCTGCAGCCAGAGTGATAGTCACTAAACGTGGTTGTCTTTTATTCGTCCCATCACTTTGGCGAGCGGCAAAGGAGGTCAATGCTCCCGGATAAGCCGTCAACCAATCCGTGTCGTCTTGGTCTACTCCTGCCCACAATGGTAGGTCGATGTTCATAGTTGGTGTACCTGCACTTGCAGTGTAGGTTATTCCTCTGTGCGTTATTGCTGCCATATTTCTTCATCTCCATTTTGTTTTTTAGTTCCTCAACTCAAATCCCGTATCGAGCCCTGAGCACCAAAGAAGGTGGTCCAGAGTTCGCCCATTGTTCGGTAGAGCCCTTCTTGACCGAGGCGGTTAACACCGAATGGGTCACCAGTCTCGATACCAGACTCATAATACTGGGTGGGGATTGCTGTGCTGAAGTACATGTAATCAGTGTCGAAGTAGTAGATTCGACTGATACCAGACGATGCCGTAGTGACATCCTTGGATGGGATGATTGGGACACCATTGTAGGTGGCCACTACGAATCCAGCCTCGATACCGGGAACTCCCTTTACACCGTTGAAGGTAGGGACGATTCGACGCTCTTCCATGAACCTCTGTTGGCTCTGTAGAAGTTGTTGGACTCTCATCAGAGTGTCATACCCAGTCAAGATGACCTTTGGGTTTCCACCACGCTTCCAGATTTGCTGGAAGATGTTGTCCAGTAGGGTGAGGCTTACTGTCCTGTTGGTTCCCTTAGTGCTTGACACATCTACTTCTGCACTGTGGAAGTCAGAACCACCATCACGAGTGATTGAGTACATATCGTGGTCTGTGGTTGCGCTGACGTGGCTTGTACCAGTTGTCATGTTGTCTGGGTCAGACGTGACACGGTCAAGAGACTCGAAATCGTTTCCAGCAGCGGTGTCAAGGTCCTGCGTAAGCATTCGGTTGACGTGGTCTGCGTGGTGCTTGCCCATTTCTTCTTTCAGGACTGCACGAATGTCTCCAAGGCCGTCATCTTTCTGACCGAGGAAGATAGCCACTTCTGACATGTCGAAGGTGTGAGCCACTGTCTTTGGCTTGGCTGCAACATGTAGGAAGGTTGGCTTGGTCGTGTCTGGGAGGGTTGCGTTCTCAGCAACTCCGCCACCAACTGTAAAGGATGGCTTGTCAGTGATGATTCTCCAACCACTTCGGTCCCATGGCTTCTTTGGTAGGATGCTGAAGGCGTTGAATTCTTGGTTCAGTTGTGACCAGACTTTGCGGCCATAAATTGCTTGGTAGGTGCCAGCGCTCGTACTGAGCATTGGGGCGTCGGCTTTCAGCAACTCGCTACCGGAGTATGTGTACCCCATTGAGTTGCCTGCGCCGTAGTAGTATCTTTCCATATCTGTAACTGTGCGGATGTAATCTCTTGCCATTCTTCATTCCTCCTTTAGTTTCCCCTCACTGCTTTTCCAGCAAGCCTGTGGACATCGTCCCACGACATGTTGGCGAGTTCCGTTGTTTCGGGAACTTCTACACTGGGAATTGCTGCTTTGTTAATAGTGACTCCACCGGATGCAGTCAAGCGGTCAATTCGCTCTGCAAGTCCGGTAACCGCTTTCTCAATGTTAGCGATTGGTGCTCGTGCATCGAAGGCGGTTGCCTCTGCCTTTTGTACTTCAGCAGAGATTTCGTTGTCAAATCTGTTCTGGAATTGCTCACCGAGGTAAGCCTTGTATTGCTGCTCCAAAGAGGCTGCCTTGTAGACTTCGTAAGCGGATTCGACATCACTGGAGGAAACACTTGCTGGGTTGACGAATCCCTTTAGTGTAGAATCCTTACCTTTTCCGCCTGCACCGAATTCGGCCTTGCGAGATGATGGCTTTCCATCGGTCTGCTGACGGCCCTTTGCTTGGCCAGCGAAGCGCTCTGCTCCATCCCCAATTTGTTTTGGGTCTGAGCCGAGGTTAGCCTTGTTGACATCGAAATGGTCTCGGGCAGCGCCTACATTCACACCGGATGACTTGGCTACTCCCTCAAGATAGTTGAGGTATTCCTCAGAGACGACATCGGAGAGTTGACTCTTCTCAAAATCTGAGTAAGCCATTTTCTCCTCATCCTCTTCTTCATCTTCTTCCTCATCCCCTTCTTCATCTACTGGGGGCTTTTTCTTGTCTGCCATAAAATCAGGCATCTCGCCCTTTTCCATGGCCTCAAGGCGTCCATCAAGTCGAGCCAATACGTTCGACAGTTCGTTCATTGCATTAGGTTCGTCACTCATTTTTTCTACATCCTCTTTCAAAATTCGGAAGGTTGCCTCTGGGTTGATGCCTTTCTCACATATTGTGACTTCGTGGAGTTCGAGATTAGAAATCTCGTTGTATGTTCCACGCTCAGGGTCAGACTTCTGCATTCGCTTGAATGCCTGACCACCGATGCTAAAGCCCCGTAGGTTACCTTTCCGAATCTCATTGGCGACTTCTCTCGCCTTTTCTATATCATCTCGTAGTCGTACAACTACGAAAAGTCCTGAATCATCGACTTCTGATTTCCATACATTACCAGTTGTGTCGACATATGAGGGGATAACTTCCCCAACCTGAATGTTACTATGTGAGAGTTGTACATTTCTAAAGGGGGACTCCATGAAGGAGTTGAATGCTCCATTCAATGCGTTCTTCGTGATGAGGTCTCCCTGCTTGTCTACCAGTTCAACACTGGCATAACCTGCTAAAACGAGGTCTTGGCTACCTTTTAAGACCTGCAAATCTCCGGTGGGGAGGATTCGCTGAGGCGCTAAAGCGATTGCCATCGAACTTCATAACTTATTGCAATGGTACTTAAAGAGTTATGTTGGCGCTTTCTTCGTCATAATCAACAGAAACACCATCATCAGTCAAATAAAATCCATCTTTTTTCTTCTTTTCTTCAGGTAATTTACCAGTTTCTCTGGGAAAATCGAAATCTGGTAAAGTGGCTTCATGCTCAAGTTTAGTCGGTCCTCTGGGACTGGAAATGGGTGTAGCATAATCTATACCAAGGCCTCTTGGTCCGGGATAGCCCCCGCTACCAACAACACCAGCAACATTTGTTTTCAACAATAAGTCCATGATACGAGCAGCAGTTGTTGCGGCCTTTATCTGAAGATGGTCAGGGAGGTCTGGTGCCTTTCTTTCGGGCTTCTCTATAACTTCCTCTCCGTCTGCTACTTTCCGTTTATGTTTAGGAATCAAGGGCTTGCCATCTCCTGCTGAGGGGTATACCTCTTCTTTTTCCTGTAATTCTTCATCACGATATGTTTCAGATAATGTAATGATATATTCTTCTTTGAGTAAATCTTCCTCCTCCGTTGTGATAGATACGATATGCCCATCATCCAACCCATAGATTGCTTCTCCAATATCATTGAAAACAATATGCAAAGAGTCTTCGGATTTACGAACAGATGCTTTTGGTTTGGCCTTGATTCTTCTACTTAGATTCTGTAAGGTCTCTGTACTTGTGATACCAGAACCAATACCATGGGAGACGATTCTCCCCCCACGAACAATGAACTTAGGTCTCCCATCTGTCTTTTTCTCAATGACTCGTGTTACATTAACAGCAACAACATCTCCGGGTTCGTACTCGTCATTAGCCCTGAAGACTGAGCCTACATCCATGTAGGCTTGCCCCTCTCTCATAACAACCACATCTTCAACCCCATCTGTTTGAACAAGCGGCCCCACTCCCAATCTATACCCTGAGCCCTTCTTATCAAGAACAATGAAATTAAGATAATGAGAGGGGTCAAGAAGCACCCACTTGGGGTGTCTACGATTACCTCTTGGATATACTGTTAATGAATCTCTGAGAAGAATTGGTGTGTCAGTTCGTATACTCTCTACAAGTTCTGTTAATTCATCTTCATTTCCTTCACGGATATTATCTGGTGAAGGTGTCTCTATATTCTCAGTGCTGGTGAAAAGAGAACGTAGGAGTTTAAGTCGCTCATGTGAGCGCATATCCATTACATTGCTTCCCTGAAATCCAACAAGGTCGACAACATGGTATCTCTCTCCATTATAGATAGTGTCAACCATGAAAGATTTTTCACAAATCTTTTTGAAATCTTCTTTGATTTCATCTTCTAAATGATAAGCGTCTCCATCTTCATCGTAAGCATTCACTTTGTCATCCTCCCTGCTTACCATTAGATGTATACCATCTGGCCATCTCTGTACAACCCATTCACCACTGAATCCTTTGAGATGTTCCAAATCATCAAGTGTGAAAATCTGGTGCATAGGTAATACTGGAGGTACCCAAGAATCCTCTTTTCTCATATCAACAGGATATCCACCAGTGTTTCTTATATCGTGGAATGTGGATTGTAAAGGTGGGGTAGACATAACCTGTGCTCTCATGTTAGGGTCTTGAATATGGTCTTCGAACATTGATTGTGTGATATTATTCGGTGTTTGGACAAATGCGTTCTGTTGTAAAGTTTGCATCCCCATAATGCTTCCAGTCATTGGGTCGACAACACCACCAATGTTTCTTGGATAGACTGCTCCATTTTCTCGCTTGAAACCAGCAGAGTTAGCAATGGAAGAAGCGACATTAGAGGAATTTGGGTGAACTGGCTCGATAGAGTGCATACCCCATTCATACCTTTTCTCGTCTTCTAAATCGAAATCAGGTTGACCTTGATATGTTTGTTCGCCCCCTCTTTCTATATTGGGGTTACTCAATAACACAGTATGCATCGCTTGATGAGCACGTAGAAGTTTTTTATGCACGTGTTTGGTATACGCGTTTCTTCCCAATAGTTCGGTCACAGTTGGGTGTAGATTATTGCCCCTCAGTCCCTTATCTCTTGGTATCTCTGGTGGATGAAGGATTTTCATTCCTTCTGATTTCCATTCACGCTCTCTTTCTGGGGCACCCCAAGCAGTCATCCTGCCCAACCTGCCTTGATTGGAATGGATTGATTGGAACATAGTATCAGCATGCTCCATTTGTTCAATCATACTTGGGTTGTGACGACGATGTTTTTTGCCTTGCCCATGTGTATTATGTGCATTCAGCATGAGATTGCCGATAAGGTCCCCATCTGTAATTGGTAAGCCATATGTTTTAGCAAACATTTTAGCGTACTCTTCGTCATAGTCACCTTCTCCAATCTTACCTGTACTGAAACCATGAAGTAAATTAGGTAAAGAGCCAGCGAACATCGCATTCCTGACCTCTCCATGAGGTATTTTATCTCGTATATTCTGGAATATCTCTTTCATCATATCTATTTCATGAGTCCCTTTACCCTTACCTGCAACTGCTTCTAAACCCGCCCAATTAATCCCTAATGCGTTTGCCATCTCTTCATCATTCATATCTGATGTGACTCTTCCCCCCTTATCCTCTTCCTCTTCCTCTTGTGAACGATGGTATGCCCACTCATCGACAAGTTTCTTCAAATCCCCATAGAAGTCAACGTGCTCGCCTTCTTTATCTGTTTGTAAGTGGTCTCGCCTTGTTGTAGCGAGTCTTTCGAATTCTGGGTCGATGGTCTTGGCTTTACCATGAGTAGTATGTTGCTCACTACCATTAACGTGAAGGAAAGTATTTGCTAATTCCATGATATGGTGGAGATTCCCTCGTGTCAAGTCAGGTCGGTCAGGTATAACGACGGGGATACCTTGCTCCTCGTACTGTTGAATGATTCTTTTTGCTACATCGTGTATCGCATCAGAATCTGTTTCTATACGCTGATGTGTCTTATCGTGTATTTTAGGCCCAATATCTCTTCTCCCCATTTTGTATCTGGACTCTTCCACCTCTTCTTCAGGGTAATCTGGATTCAAGTATGCCTCAGCACTAACCATATCACGATGGCGGATTGCATCAAGATGTTCATCCATGGTCCGGTGGAATGGGCTTCGCAGACTTGAAGTATATTTCACCTCGTTATCATTAGGTGTAGCATAGAAAGGTAGGTGGTGTGGCCTATGATAACCAAGTTTAGTGGCTGTCATGAAATGATTAGAATTAGAAATAAGGGAGTGTTGAGAGTGCCCATATTCCGAGCCCGGAAAAGTTCTTGCTTGTGATGCTAATGTTTTCTTACCCATATCTAATTTTGTTTCAGTTTCCTTATCCGTTTCTCCTAACCTATTGAATGTTCTATCTGTATGGGCATTAGGATTAGAGCCCCACCAATTTAGTGTGTAATCCATGAGTTTTTCATTTTCTCCACTTCTTCTCTGTTCCCTTTTATCTTCGTGGAATTTAGGGCTCAGAGTTGCATAACGAGCGCTGAAATTGTTCTTTGTGAAAAATGGCTTATCCTTTTCCTGCCCTCTTTCGGGATGGTCTTTGCGCCTGACATCATAACGACTCAAATCCCAGAAGGGGTCTTTCAGTGTTACACCCCTTCGCACAGGGCCTTTCTCAAATGTGAGTCCCTTCCTCTGTAATATTCTATCTAAGTCGACATCTGCTATTTGTTTACCAGATGCCTTCATTGCGGCTTCTCTCTTTTCCCGCTCTCTTTTCGCTGCAGCGCTTTCTTCTTGAGCCGCAGGCCCACCCTGTATTGCTCGCTCCTGTATTCTCTTGAGAGATTCCAATTCATCTGATGTTAGTAATTTAACACCTGTAGGATTAACAGTAGGAAAATGGATATCGTTGTGTGACATCCTCCACAATAGTGGGTCATCTGGATGCCTTACAGGGTCAGTAGATAGCATGAAAGAGTGCGTACCATGCTCATCCTGTGCGTGTGCATAACGGTCATGCATCATTTCTTTTGCGTGTTTCAAATCAAGATTAGCGCCACCAGCCATCGCAAATGGGGTGTGCCAGAATGTAGCAGCAGTAGAAAGGACACCAGAATCATCAGATTCGGGCATGAAATTGAATGAAGATGATATTCCCTTTCTCGCACCTCTTTGTCCTGTCAAAGCGTGCATTCTGTTCCTTCGGGCACGAGAGGGCCCTGAGCGACTTACTGAGCGTTTAGCGGCCTCTTCCATGATTGATTGAAAATTATCTGGAGAAATTATGCTCGTATTGATTTTCGGACCATAATCAGGGTGCCCATGGATATTTTCTGAAAACCCTAATTGCATACCAAATGCGTCTTTCTTTTTCATATTGACATGCGCTAAACGAGCAAATGTCTCTGTATCAAGTAAACCTCTCTGAGTTTTGCTTCCGGGCTGAGACAGAGCATCATGCCCTGTGTGTTTACCATCGGCGTCTTTTTCTTTAATCAATTGAGGGATGTCGACTTCATCCATCCCCCTCTTAGTCGCCATGTATTCTTTTCCGCCGACCATGTTAGAATAATATGCATTCAATAAAGGCCCAAGAACCCCTTCTTCTTTTGCTACTTGATAGAGAATAGATGGGTCGATGTCATTCATATTCCCTCGGCCTTCATATTCGCCACCTTCATCTTCTGGTGTGAAAGAAGGAACTGAGCCCGGAAGTTGAGATTGGCGCTCAAGCCAATCCCACTCTCCTTCTTTACGGGCGAGTTTATTTCTCTGTATCAGCGCATTTGACATATGGGGAACAGGATGGTCTGGATTATTCCCACCATACATAGCGAGATGAGCCATTATTTCTGCTCTCTGTTCTGGGGGCCTCCATTCAAGACCATAGAAATAACCATTGTATCCAAGACCAGTAGGAATTTCGATTTCCTTTGTTGTTGTGTATTTCTTTCTCAAAGCCTCTTCTGCATCTTCCAGATACCCTCCCCTTCCCTCTTCGGTTAACTTCGAGGCGTATTCATCATATGCTGTATTATATGCCTCTTCGTCAAGTGTTTCGACAGGGATTTTCATTGACCCGTCCTTATCCTGCCACTCTTTCTGCCTCTGGTCAAGATGGGCTTTGCGTTGTTCTTTGCTGCCCATATCTTCTATGCTATCTCTATTAGCACCTTGCCAGCGTTTGAAATCTTCTTCGTATTCTTCATGCATTGAAGAAGGTTTACCAGTATTGATTTTAGCATCTAAAGGAATGAGATATTTGTATAATTTATTATCTTCTGAAGATAGAGCGAATAAGCCGGAATTGATATTCTGTCTATCGAATGCTTGATGAAAGGTACCATGACGTTGTGCTTGGGTTCGCCCTTTCTCGTCTGGTTCTACATGTCGACGAAGCATAGTAGACCATACTGGTATTCCTTCTGCTTCGCCTTTACGTAAAGGATGGAGATTCTCATCAAAAATGTGGGATGAATGGGGCTTTTCACCATCTGGGTGTTCGATAGCAGACCCATTATGGTGAAACCAATCAGACGATAACAAAGCACCCGCCAGCATTCTTTGTCCTTCATCCTCCATGTCAGGAAGGTGTTCTCCAAACACACTGTTAATTCGCCCAGCGTTTGATGAAGAGTCGAAAAACTCTCTATTATGATAAATTATTTTGCCGATATCTTTCATATCCTCAGTGAAGATATTACTCCAGCGTTTGATATTCCCGTCTTCGTCTTTGTGTTTCTCGCTCCATCTTGGGCCTTGTAGAAGTGCCCCCGTCTTTTGGTCTATTACTTTCTCAGTTCTTCTTTTTGGGAAAACTCTTCTTCGCTGCATAAGAGGTCGTCGCACAGGGTTTCCTTCATCATCCAGAACTTGGTTTCCGTCCTTATCCTTTACATCTACCATGCGCTTTGAGGGTTTGAATACATATTTCCCACGTGGGCCTTTTCGCTTTGGCTTCTCGATAGTTTCCTGTTGAGTGCCCCTTCCTTCTCTTTTCTCCCTCTCCTCTTGCCTTCTATCTAAAGCATCTTGACGAACGCGGTCAAAGATACTCTTACGCTCATTCATATCTTTACAGATTCTATCAGCGTGGTCAAGGAGGGCTATCTCTTCATACGAATATGTCTTGACAACATTTTGTCTATCAAGATTCAATTTAGAGAGATACAGGTTTGCGGCCGCATCTTCAAGGTCAATTCTATCAAGAGTGGATTTGTAGAAATCTATGAGGTGTCTATGATAGACATCAATTCCAGATTCTATACCCATTCAACTTCATCCCCTCAGAATAAAGATTCGCCTACTCGCTTGAGGATATCGCCTTTATTTAATGCGGTGGGAACACCTTTGTCTCCACTATCATTGGCATGCGAATCTAATGTTGATTGGCTCGTAGGATAGTGTTGGTTATGATTATCGAGTGCTTTGGAGCCTTCTGGCTTTGGCTCAGAGCGCTTTACGTCCTCAGATTCGATACCACAATTATTAGTCGAATAATGTGCTGTTTGGGTTTGCCCACCAGTTTCAGTTACGAAATGCGAAGGACCGATTTTGGAGCCCTCTTTCTGGTCATAATTGGGAGCAAACTCTTTCTTCACCGCACATACTTTGCAGCCTTTGCATTCGTCTGTTTTACACACGGCGGCCTTAGAAGTCTCTTCTTTATCGTCCTTTTTTTCTTTGGGGTGAGGGCTTCCTACAGCAATGACAAGAGCCATCTTACCCTTTGCTTTCTTGTCCATCTCATTTGCTTTCTTGAGCATTTGGTCAACATCTGTTCCCCAATTTGTGTAATACGGCCTCATGTTTTCTAAACTCCTTGTAACATTTTTAATAACATACCATGCGTCATCTAAAGCGTCTCTATCCATCATATCATCTCGGTCTGATTACCGAGTACACCTGCCGATTTAGCAGTATCAGCCAATGAATGGATATCTTCCCATGACAAGGCGTGGAATTCTTCATTTGTAGATGGGAGTGTTTCCATTTCCATTTCTTTCAAGATTTGAGTGGAGTCTCCCCTAAAAGTATCTGGGAGGAGGTCTGTTGGTTGTGGTGTTCTTGATGATGTAAATCCTGCTTTCTTCAGAATTAAATCTGGGTTGGAGATAATATTTTTGAGAATTTGGTTCTCATGTCGAAGGGAATCAATATCAGTATCCATTTTTTCCATCTTAGTGATGAGAGCCGACATTAATTGGTCGACTAAAGGTATATCGTCGTTATCACTCATGCTCCTCGCCAAACTGTATTAATGCCCTTATGCATGCGAGGACCATGACGTGCTGACATGATTGTTCCGGGCAATTGGTTTTCTCTGTCTACTCCCGTTGTGTAAGTTTCTTGCTTGAATTGCCACACTGGTGTGCCACCAGCAAACATATCGTTAACACCGAGTGGCTTGTCCGCTTTCTGGACAAGAGCATCTAAATCAGTAGAAAGATAATCTGCAAATTTTTGTATATCCATCAATGTATCTCTCGCTGTATTTGAGTCTCCATCATTTATTGCTTTCTGGAAAGCATCGACACTCGTGCGAAGTTTGCGGGCCATAGGGTCCATCTTTGCGATATCGCTCATCACAGTACCCCAAGTATACTATACAATTGAATGTTTCCTATTAAGCGCCCCGAAATCTTCCAGCATTCTGCATTGAATTAGATGTTCTTTCACCACGTGTAGGTGGGGGACCTCTCTGCTGTACATTTGAGACTGGTGACCCTGAGCCTTGAGAAGTTCTTCGCTGAGGTGCGGCAGGCCCACGTGGACTACGAATACCTTGCCCCTCTCCTCCGGGTTGGCTTCCCATAGGTAATCCTCCACCCATGGCTCCCATTGGCATTCCACCCATTGGCATTCCGCCCATTCCACCCATTGGCATTCCACCCATTCCACCCATTGGCATTCCACCGGGCATTCCTCCCGGCATTCCTCCTCCCATTTGTTGTTCTCCCTCAGTAGGTTTGCGGAAAAAGAATTTCAGGTCATGTTCTGCATCCTCTTTGAGTTCAGGCATGAAACCAATCATCATCATTCTTTGAGCAACGTTAACTGCCATCTCGTCTCTTCGTAATCGGGTAACTTCGTCCTCTTCCTCATTTGGATAAAGAGTTAGTACCCAATCTGTAATATCCATTTCTTTGAGAAGGCGAGGGAAGAGTTTCTTCGTGTATACTTTATGTCCGAATTCAACAGCACGATTGGTAACAAGAATCTGTAGCCCTTCGTTTGAAAGGCCACCTGATTTACCAGTATCATTCATGAAGACAGGAGACACACCATAGAAAGAGGCGATACGGGTTCGTATTTCATCTCGTACAGATATATACTGCATTTCTTCCAATGTGTCCATGAATCGGACAAAATTCACTCCCCCTCTTCCTGAAGAAGACTCTATGCCAACTTTAGGAATGTAATGGGGGTCTCTCTCCATCTTCTCATCGACGCCCTTCCAGAATGACTTCATAGACTCAAGATTGTCAGTTGTGATAGAAAGAATTCCTTTTGGAAACCTTCGTTTTGAGTATGCTGTATACAAATAATTATCCATGGCTGTAAGAGTCATTGCTTGTCGCCAAAGGGATTGGACTGGTGGGCGTCCATAAAGACGAGATGGTTGATATTTAGAGATATGAATTACTTCTCCTTCAATGTAGTACTGTGTCTTTCCTTGGCCCGCTGTATTCACATAATGCACATCTTCTAACTTCTTATCGCACAACTGACAAGTATCTATTCCACTGTTGAAAGACTCTACATTTTCACGATGTTCAGTGCATACACGATATCTTCCCCCACGAACTCCTCTTTTATCAGCGACAATACGCGTGAAAATCGGGTCACCACGTACCATTTCACGTATTCTTTGGAATGCTATCTTGCCTTCATCAAGTGGGTCATAATAGTAATCTTTAACCAAAATCAAAAATGCGTCATCGACTACATTCAAATCTCGCTCAACTTCACGAAGGATGTCAGCGAAACTCTGTTCCATAGAATTGTCTTGTTCAAGTAACCATCGTGCATAGATAAGTTGGTCTGGGTTAGGGCTTCTGACTTCCCCCTCACAAAGAGTACATATGTCTACATCGTGTTGAAATTCGTGATTACAATCTTTACATTTCTTGAAGAATTTCTTCTCGAAATAATGGCCACGGCGAAACATTTCTTGTGCTAAAGTAGTTACAACAGTTCGAAGAATAAGATTTTCGTCAGTGACTGCATAAAGAGCGGGGAGAGTTATACCCTGTAGAATAACTGGTTCTTGGATACCACTGGAGTAAAGTGGCATTGTTGGTTCGGGAGTAGATGTTCGCCTGAATGGAGAGGTTAATGCCCCAATCGCACGTTGGACAAACCCTTTCTTAGCCATGTAATCCTTCCTCCAGTTTTGCTACCTTTTCGGCAGTTATCCCCCATTCTGCCAGAAGGGTCTCCCCTTTAGCAGTATCCTCCCAGTTTTTGTATTGAATCAATCTCTGTAGTTCTTCTTTTCTCATATCGTCCCCCGCCCCCAGATATTCCAACATTGCTTTGGCTTGTGCCTTTTTCATTCTAAGATGAGGCATCACACCAGTCAATAATTTCTTGAGGTCATCTTTCGAATAAAATTGTAGTCGATGCTGGCTTCTTTGCCCATTTTTGTATATCTTCTGGTCTAACTGTAGTTTACCTATCTCAATTGATTTATACATCTCTTCACAATGCAGTTTGCCCCTATCGCCAGTAGCCACAATTCCTGCTCTTGGCTCACCCCTACCTGTGATGGCAAGATACCCATCAGCATCTAAGAAGCCTGCAGTATACGCCCATATATCTTTAATCACAAGACCGAAAGGACCGAAATACGCCCAAGTAGAGCGACCTGAGCCTTTAACAATATCAAAATCATCACCATGCATTTTGAAAAGCATTGATAGAGATTTAGTGGTAACACCTCTTGTATCGGTATCAGAAGAATATAGACGCTCATTGATATCCCTGATGGGGAGAGAGCCGTTCTCTCTAAGTATATCGCCTGATTTATTCAGAAGTTGTGTTTCTTGTTTGGTAAGAGAATCTTCAGGTGAAAGTGCCCTTTTCCAAATGCTACGAGCATCTCTTCTATTTTCTATGGATTCTAACCACACCTGTTTATCCACATCGCTCCAAGAAATGTCAAGGCCCCCTAATCGATTCAAATCCCGATGGGCCTTTTCGAATTTGAGAATAGCACGATGTAGAGTTTCTTTACGGTTGGTGCCTTGTTTACGCAATGATTTCAACGTACTTTCAGTCAAACCGAGTTTACGAGCAGTGGCATGATGCCCGTCTAACCATGGGAACATATCTAATGATGATTGGACCTCATGTTCTTTGATAAGAAGAATCGATTTGATGAGATTATCTATTTCATCCTTCAATTCCTTTTTCTTTCTGCGTGCTTTTCGTAATTTTCTTACAACCTCATTAGCCCGTGAGCCTACATAGAGTTCGAACCAACCGTCCCCATTAGCACCAAAAGGTGTAAGAGGCTCACGCTTAGTGATGACCTCTCTCGAAGGAGGAGACGCAACAACGCCTATTTTCGAACCTATCCAATTCATGCGATAAACCACGGACTTTGCTGGACAGAAGATAATGAAGTAGCGCCTAAGAACTCATCGAATCCGGGAAGTACATCATCTAATGAAATAACGGAGCCTCTGAATTCCTTTGTGCCCCAATTCGCAAGAGCAAGGCCCATCGCTAAATCGTCATGAGAGCCCACTGAGCGAAGTTTCCCCCTTCTGCTCATACCAAACCGATTAAGTTCCGTTTCGAGTTTCATTGTGAATTTCTTTGACCTTTCGTCCCCCCAAGGTGTGCGAATCTTGCCCTGTTCGAATGCCATGAGTAAAGACATGAACATAGACTCCTTCTTTGTTCTGGTCGTCATGAATGTTTTAATGGGCAAATCATCAACAAATCGAAGTTCTGTTTCAAACATTCTTTGGAAGTTGTTGCCCTCAAGTTCAATGAGGTCAGGGTGGAATCTATTATTCAACATGATAATCTGTCTTTTCTGTTCATCGCTGTTGAGGCCCTTTTCGTGAACGCAATTGATAATCTGTTTTGTGCCATCTGCAATCTGGCGCATTACAAGCATGACAGTGTAATCTGCATTCTTATCTGATGCAATAGCAGGGTCCCAACCAATGAAATGATGTCCGAATATCCCGTTTTGTTCACCATTCTCATCATATTCGTATTCTGCCCTATCGAGAATGATAAGGCTCTCATCACGTGCTGATTCAAGAATACTATGTGGGAACATACTTGCAACATCATGAATAGGCTCACATAGATACTCACGAGCGAATTGGATAGCGGGCATTGACAATCGTCTTTGTTCAAGGGCCCCAAGGTCCCATCGTTCTGGCCATAATGGTTTACCATCAGTGATTGCTGGATAGGTTTGCACAAGGAAAGTATCTCTCAACTCTAATTCGGCGTACAAATCATTGTAACTGAACGGAGTACCGACCATCATTAATCGTGCAGAATGATGCAGAACAGGAAGAAGAACACCATAGAACCAATCGGATGCACGCTTGAGTTCACTTCCAGTAGTACCCCATAGAATATCGTCACACACAACCACATCAGGGTGGAAACCACGAGTTGCTCCACCAACCGATTTACCCATGATTCTGCTACCATTGGTTAAATCAAAGTAAGATTTGGACCATGGTCGTCCTTCTGGTATAAGTTGCTTAAGCATAGGAGTGGATTTGATGGTGTTACGAATGAAACGCATGTGTTCGAGCGTCTGTTCAAGAGAATGGCTGAAAACCATAATCGAAATCTTAGGTTTGACAAAGGCAAGCCATAGTGCATAAGACATGAAAAGAGTCGATTTACCGTGGTCACGACTGGCTTTCACACAATAGTAACGATGTTTCTCTAACCCTTCGACCCATTCTTTGTGATGCCTACTATAATGAAACCCAAGAATAGTTTCAAAGAAGAAACGGAAAGATTTGCGAGACATCTCCCAGTCCATTTCATGGACTAATTGACGAAGAGCGTCTTCGTCCATCTTTACTGCTCCATTTCTTCATCATCGGGATGAGGGTGCTCTGTGCCATAATGTGCATCGATGTTAGCATTCTTTAGTCGGAGCATCTCATCAAACGCTTGAACCATAGCAGGTTGTAGGTGTAGTGGTACGCCCCGCATCCTTTTTTGGTCAACCCAATTATAGAATTGAGTTTGGTCAGGACCTGCTCCCAGTGCTTGTTCAGCAAATTGTTGCTGTTGTATAATGGGTACTCTTTGTGCTTGCATCCCTGCCGTGTCTTTTCCTTGATATGGGTATACTACTGGCATTCCTTGGGCTAATTGTACGGCCCCTTCCTTGTCTTTTGTACCGTGCCATGCGTCTTGTTGCAATTGTCTTCGAAATTCTGCTATTTTTTCTTCTTGTTGTTCTAAATCGAGATTCTCATCATTTCTTATATCGGCCTCACCTTGCTTAAGTTTTTGTTGATACGGGAAACTCTGCAATATATTTTGATATGCTTCTTGTGCATACCTCGGCATATTAGCATAGTGAGCCAGCATTGCTTCTGGTTCTCTTTTTGCTCGGAATCCACTTTCTAATTTATCAGCCTGTCTTCCAACAGCACCACTTATCCCTCTTCCAACAGCAGTCCCTGCGGCAACACTACTCAATGCTGTTTGACCTAATCCCCGACCTGATTGTTGCCCGCCACTCAGAGCCTCAAGCCCTGTATACAGGCCACCAAGTACCCCCAATCCCTTTCCAGCAGCACCAAGAGCCCTCGCCGCTCTACCATATCTCTTAGGATATGTTATAGGATATGTTGCGCCCCCTTTCTTTCCGCCAGCCCCAAGATTCTGTTGAAGGGATAATTTACCAGACCCGTAATCATAGACAGGGGTGACCTGCTTTCGAATCACACCGATAGCCAGACTCATCGCCTCCTTCCTCGTAGAAACTGTAAGAACCCTCTTCTTGGTGCTTGTGGTACTACCTTGTAACCCGGTGGTACTACCTTGTAACCCCTTTGAGGGACAACTCTCTCATAGAAACCACCAGTCGGGTCACCAGCATATGTGGGCCTGTTCGCTTGTATTCTTCCTCCCATAGACCACATTGCTGCTAAACGTGGGTCAACCATGGTTTCTGCAGATGGTAGAGCAGTAGAGGGCATACGGAAAGGAGGGGGTCTTGCAAATGGGTCAGCAGGGGTCTCTGGTGCCATTCCGGGAGGAGCGTCTGCGGGTAGGGGTGGTTGTTCGACGGGTGGTTGTTCTCCCCTCTGATTTCCTTGGGGTAGTTCATTTCCGGTATCAACCAAATCATCTGGGTCAGTGCCAATGAGCCTTTGGTCATCCGAAACTTGTGCCGCCTCTGGTGGATTATCAAAACTGAATCTGCTTACCATTTCTGTCGAAGCAGCGGGGGCTTGAAGTCTCGGGTTGTAGTGATGCTGTTTTGGGGGTGGACCCTCCCCCATCAATTTTGAGGATTCATTAGAAAATGGGAAAGGAGATTGGCCTGCCATTTGGGAATATATATCGTGATATGCTTCTGCGTCTTTTTGATTATTGTTAACCCAATCATCATGTTCAGGTATACCTGTCTCCATATATTTCATATTAGAGACTCCGCTCTCATGAGTCCCGACGGCTGAAGCAATCGATGATAAATGTCTCAATTGCTTAGAGGCTCCTTCAAAATGTGCGTGTAATCCATCCTCATCTTCTATTCCGTGAAGAAGGTCCCCCCTCTGTCGTGCTTGTTCACGTACACTTTCCATAAGGCGTTTGCCGGGGCCGCTTGATTGGCGGAACAGACGAGCGTTTGCTTTACGGTCTTTTTTTGAATCTGTTTGATTAAAACGGAGATACAGTTTACCAAGTTCTGAAGCCCCGAAAGTGCGTTTTAAAGTATCATAAAGAGCATCGTTTTCTGAATCTTTATCGACTATTGCTTCTTCAAGTGCTGTTTTTACCTCACCTATTGTATCAAAATCCCGCTCATTCTCTCTTGCTATGTTTTTGAAATGGTCGGGAAGAGGGGTAGCATCGTCAACATTTTTTAACATATCTCGGTATATCCCAATCCTATGTTTTTCTGTGGTAGATTTCCTACCTCTCGTTTCTGTAATAGTGGGCGCTGCAAAGCCTAAATTAAGGTGCCCGGTAAGATTTCTGATATTAAGGGACATACCCTTATACGGCTCTGGACCTTCAATTTGTGAGCCTAAATAGCGTCTGGTTATATTTTTGTCAACTATTCCTCCTGAGCCACGCTCGCTTTCCCCTATTCTGAAAACATTCTCCGCCATTCCATGTTGGGGCTCAATATGTACGCCATCATCACCAAAAAAGCCTTGACCAACATCCCAATTCTCTGGATGTGCCAAAGCCCCCTCAGCAAAACCTTCGCCTAAGTCTTTTGCAATGATTTGTCTAAGTTCTTGTGCAAAAGGAATGAACCCCGATTCAATAGCATGTTGATTTTTACCACCAAACGCTGGAAAATATGTAAGAAGATTCCCGTCTTTATCAAATAAAGGGGTTCCTTGGTCTGCCTCTTCTGCAAAATCATGACCATTAACAAATATCCTCCTCCAAGCAGGGCTATTAAATTCGGGAAGGGGGCGTTTTCCTTGTCGATGATTTGCATTGAATTCGTCAATAGCCCGATTAATGAATGTCTCTGAATCTTCCTCGCTAACCTCAGTGTTCCCTCCTTCTCTGGCTTTCTCTAATACTTGTTTGACTAATAGATTAAGTGCATCGATAGGGTGGTTCCCCCCACCTAAAAGAGAGTCTTTTCCTTTCCTGCTTGGGTGAGTAGCAAATGCTGGATGGTCGTATTTTTCACCAGTTTCTTCATCTGTATATGCGTTAAATGCCGCATCTGTTGGGTAAAAGTAACTTACTGTTTTTTCATTGTCTTTGTCAAAGAAAATAGTCCCCCAAGGTGATTTGAGAATAATACGCCCATCAAAGAGAAGGGTCCCAATGGTACCGAGCGGTGCGCCCATCTTCAGAATTGGTGTTCCTTGCATATTTCTTCCCTCAATGCGTGGCCACTATATCCTTGGGTGACATGCCCCATGTTCTTGGGTCATCTTCGGGATTATCGTCAGTGGGTCCTTGAGGACGTGTTGTTTTCTTCCTTTCTGAATTACCAGAATGACTCTCTTGTGCTTTGTCTCCTGATTTCTTAAAACCGCTGCTCAATTTCTTGACTTCTCTACGAAGTTCTGTGACTATTTGTCGTAATTGGGCTAATTCTGCATATGATGGGACATACATCTTCTTCTCTATCTTATCTTCACTTCGATAAATTGGAGAGCCTGTGATTGATGGGGAGTGTCCCATACTGGATGAAAGGCTCATGCTTGGTGTGCGCCTGACACCCGGAACATGTGTGGGTTGAGGGCGCCCCATCCTTCTACCCGGAGATGCCCCTACTTTGCTTGGGCGTTCTGCACGAGGAAGGTGAGTACCTTTTGGAAATGGGGTTTCTCCAAAGAGTCTTCTCATCTCCATACGTGCTTTTGAGCGCTGGTAATCCTGTGGGAACATTCTGAGAGGTTGTTTGGTCTTCACACCAAGATGGCTTCTTTCTAATGCAAGAGGTGCACGGTCAAGACCAGTCCTCCTCGTGCCCTTCAAACCACTAAGAGCACGTGACTTACCAGCAGCACGAAGACGTGTTGCTCGCTCTGGGAATCTCCCTCCCGGTGGGCGCTTGAATGGCGCATTCTTCCATTGTTGTCGCCCCTCTTGTCGGATTCGACGAGCAAAACCGTTGGATTTGAGGAATCGGAAAGAAAGGTCCATTGCTTCATCCTCGCTACGGAACACCATATTGGCCATAGGGTCCCCAAGTGCAGACCCAGTACCTGTTTTCGCACCTACAGCAGCATCGAGCATGGTCCCTGCAGACCCTGCTGGCATTGTTGTTTGTGCCATCTCTGAACGAATAGGCTGAGAGCGGAACTCATCTTCTTCTCGAATTTTCGGCTTTCTTTTGGGTTTGATACGAATATGGGGGGCGTCCTTTGACTTGGATTGCTCTCTTTCGTCCTTCTCTTTTTCTTTCAGACGCTCTTTTGCGTCAGCGTTACCACCATAGCGGTCACTACTGGTATCACCTTCATGATATGATGATTCAGAACGAGGATTATACATTCTGGTATCAGAACCAGTGCTTTGGCTTGGCATCTTACCACACCCCCAAATGCATACAAGTCATCCGAACACGTTGTGCTATATTATCATAGAACTTAGCGATGAGTGTAGGGCTTTTGAAACAACGACCAGCATCTCTACACATCTTCTCCACACTATCTACAGAGTCCCTAAGTAAGTTCTGCGCTGGTAAGACTTCTTCTGGTTCGTCAGAATGCATGATGAGGTGCATGAGTTGTTTCATCTGGAAGATATCTATATGCCATTCTGCAAGGAATGTGTCCGTTGCCCCTATCTCTCCTCTAAGAACATCTAACCAGACTTCCACAGCAGAATGAAATGCTTCGAAAAACTCTTCAAACTCCTCTTCATCTATTATGCCCTTCTTTCGTAATTTATCGGCATTAGGGTGTGCCAATATCATGAGATGTTCCATTGGTACTTGCATTAAGCCCCCTCCACAACTATTTCGTCACTTTGATTCATCAATCTCTCACGAACACGAACCCATGTCTCGGGTGATTCTTGACTAAGTTCTACTTTCAGAATGTTGATGGTGTCTGCAACCACTTTCTGACCAGTTTTGAGGTCCCCTCCACCCCAATCTTCATGGAATTTAGAGAGGTCTTTGAGAGATTCTCTAACTTCTTTGTGTAGAGATGTCACATCTCGCACAAATCCATCGGCGTGAACGCTCCCTTCATCCATCAATTGGTCTAATTTATTATTCAGTTTAGATACATTGTTACGCAAAAGACCCAATTCCTCCCCTACTTTAACGACTGCAAGAGACGCCGCAGAGCGCTTTACAATAGGTTGGAAGTGCTTCTTCATGTGGTTATACACTGCTTGTTCGGTACATTCTACCTCTGCAGCGATATCATCAAGGGTTCTTTCCTTTGAAAAGTAAGAATTTTCGAATTCTGAACGATTATCATTACTACAGATAGTGCATTGGGGGTTAGCACCCACCACATATTCACCCATATGGTTCCTAAAGTGCCTATCTGAGGTGTTTGGGCGCCATCCTTGCTCTTGGTCAAGCAATCCGGGGGATATATCTCCGCTTATTAATTGCTTTTCAAGGTCATCTCGGTCAGACGACTGGCAGAAGGGGCAGGAACGTTTAGTCTGCCGACCAGTCATCACTGGTCGAAGTCACACACAAGCGATAAGGTTTATTCGCCCATTCTATGTCAAAAAGGCATGAAATTGGGTAGAGTCAAGCCGAAATCTCTTGGTGGTGTCCCTATTTCTATGCAAACAGGGGTAAATTTGGCTAAGGCTGCGAGAGATTTAGCCCTCCGGCGGTTCGTGGAGGGTGCAGAAAGGGAGGGGAGAGAGGATATATGCTCAAAATGTCCCCAATTCGACATAGAACGTAACCGTTGTCGTGAATGTGGGTGCTTCATGCGAGCAAAAACAACACTACGTTCCAGTCATTGCCCAATCGGAAAGTGGTAATTAATACCGAGAAAGCCGATTATAGATGAGCCCAGTGAAGGTCAATATAGCAAAAAGGCCTGCCATAAGCCATGAAACTTGAGTTGCAGTCATACTTCTTGACATAAATCCGAGTATCAGGAACATTGTGAGGCACACCGAGATGAGTTGTATCATAACCATGTCCTGAATACAGGACTTATTTGGGCTGTAAACGTGCTTCATTGTGTTTGTGACACCACTTAGAGTGTTATCTAAGACACCTTTCATGTTGACCCGCCCGGAACAAGGAAGTTTCGAAGGATTTTACCACCAGTTTTAGTTGCGCCTGATATCATGCCTTCATCCATACCCATAATCATGTTATCATAGTAATCTGCAGTCTGGACAGTCTGTACTTGTTGCTGATACTGTTGGTTGTTGACCTGTCCTGCTGCACCTTGTAATTGTGTCATTTCTATCGATACTGCGTCAGAAGTCAACTTAGAGAGGGATTCTGGTTTGACCTTCATGTTTCCATCATCATCTTTAGTGAATTCTAAGTCCTTGATACAGTCTGTAACAGAAAGAGCAACTACACTGGAAAAGACATCTATGAATTGTAGGAACATTGGGCTTTGTACAAACCTCTCAAAAGAAGCGTCTTGGTGGAGCAGTTGCACGATATATGCGTATTGGCTTGGTTTCTGCTGTTGTTGGGATTGCATACCTTGTTGCTGCATGCCCATACCTTGCTGTTGCATACCCATACCCATACCCATACCTCCCATAGGCTGTTGCTGCATTCCCATACCCATCATAGGTTGTTGTTGCATTCCCATACCCATCATAGGCTGTTGCTGCATTCCCATACCCATCATAGGTTGGTGCATACCCATACCTCCTGATTGTGAAGCACCCAGCGGCAATGCTTGACCGCCATCATTTCCTCTGCTGAATATCCCCATTGTATCACTCCGACATATCACTCAGTCAAAGAATCTTCGTTCGGTGCCAAACCGGGCATCATTGCCAAATTAGGTGGTGCTTGTTGGGCGGGCACAGCGGTAAAGCCGTGTTGTTGTGCCTCCAAAGCAGCCATTCTTTGTTCTTCCATCAATTCAAGTTCTCTTTGAAAGACTCTCAAATCAAATGTAACGGTTGTCAAATCGTTAATTCCTGTGACTGGATTAAGATAGTGGGCGATATGAATACCACTCGATTTCTTAGCATCAAGTGTTAACATCTCAAAGAAGGGTTCGTATTTATCCAACATAACAGGTGCTGGCTCTTTCTTCTTTGTTCTGATAGGGATGACAACTGTTGAAACTCCTTGCTTTATTCTATCACGAATCCTTCTGGGGTTCTCTTCCCTTTCTTTCTCTTCCTCTGTTTCCCATTTCCTTAAAAGATGGTAAAGATGGAGATGTTCTGGGCAGTAAGTCCCCTGTAGATTTCGCCCACCTGTCACACGGTCTCGTGCAACAAATGCTTGTGCTTCGCCCGTCACAGGGTTCTTCCAATACATTTCCCACAAACTTCGACCAGAATACTCATCAGATATCTTATCATATAGATTATCAATACGAATCAATTTCTCACAATCGCACCCCTCAACAACACATGTGCCTGCATTGTTATTGTATCTATATCGAGACCCGAGAAGCCTGCGTGGGTCAAGGCGACTTCTTTTCGAAGGCCTGAGTAGTTTGTATGCTTGTCGAATATCCTTCTTTCTTGCTTTCTTGGGGTCGTGGTGCCGACTTGGGTAGAAATTGACTTTAGGAATCTCAAGATTCTCTTCTGAACTTTCTAAGGCGTTCATCATTGCCCTTTGTGCGCCTTGTTGTTCAACCATCTGTTCGTAACTCATATTGCCTTGTTGGGACAAACTCTTGAGTTGTGCTTGGTCTACAACAGCAAGTGGTGCGCCTTGGTTTTGGTTATTTCTTAGATTCTGAATCATTTTTGACCTCCGGCTCCAACATCAGTTTTATCTCGCCGTCGATAGATTGCATCTTCCATTTGAGTGTATCGCCATGTGTCAGGTTATAATGTTCGATAATCCAAGTGGGGACGACCGTCCTCAATGAGCGATGACCTTTCGTAACAGTGTGTAGTCTTGTGACCGTTGCCATACGCTCCATCAGTATTTGCCAGACGGTTGCCTAAAATAAGGCTTGTCCTTGGAGAGCGTTCCAAGCCCTATCCATAGGATTCTCAGATTTCAGGTCTTGGTCTTTCTTTCTCTCTAAGTGTTCCCGGCCCCCTCTCTCTTCCACAGATTCTCTCGCCCACTTAGTTTGAGAACCCCTCTTTCGAGAAGTTCTTTGTGGGCGTTTTGCTGCTCCAAGACGCCTTGTTGCACCTGTGGCTCCAGCGGCTCTCATTTCTTTCTCTGCTTCTGTCTCTTCTCTTGAGCCTTGTTTCATACGCTCTCTCCTATCTTTTGCGTCTTGCCTTCGTCGAGCACTCTCTGCATCTTCAATTGGTTCATCCCAATCTTCCTTTTGCCTTTTACCCCTACCTTGTCCCCGCTTGCTTTCTGCCCATTCCTTCTTTCTTTCGTAATCGACATCGTGGGGTGACATCTTGTGAGTATACATTTCTTCTCCTCCCGCTGGTGATGCGAGTAGGTCCCCGCCATCCACATATCCACTCTGGTGTTCTTTCTCAGCAATAGCACGATGCATAGAGCCCTTGCCGGACCCTGCATGACCAAAGACAAGAGAGTGAGTGGTTTCACCAGTCTCATCGTGGCCACCCATAGCCATTGACAAACGCCCAGCAGTCATTCTTCGAGCATAGTCACCGAAATCGTCACCTAATAACTCCCGTATCGCTTTGAGTTTACCTCCCTTGCCGGGACCGTTTAACATTCGGGCTAACTCATCAGCATATTGGGGATTTCGTTGTCGCATTGCTCTCATTCGTTGACCAATGACCTTACTATCCGCTTCGCCCGGAATGTGTAATCGTGGGCCGCTTTCGACAAGTGGAATCCCATGTTGTACTGATAATCGGCGTGCGTGGGCTTTCATCCCATCATTAAACATAAATTTGCCTTCTTTCCAGCCCTTTACGTGCCTTGCGTCTCCCATCGAATGATGATGAATAGACGAGGGCATACCATGCTGTTCTACAAAGTTATTGAATTGCTCATCAATTTGTCCTTCGTGGTTCCCACTTGCTTCTGGTGGGCCCATCAAAAGAAGGTTGGGGCCTTGGTATCCTTCTCCCATTCCCTGAACCCTTTGCTGTTCTGGAGTGAGTCCTCCCAGATTGATTTGCCTACCTTCTTCATCCTCTGTCGTCCCTCCCATTTGGGGTGAAGGTTGTTGTCCGGGAAACTCAGCGCCTGTTCGGACCTCGGGGCCAAATCTTTGAGACCTTTGTGTTGCTCGAACCCTTGCTTCGTAATCCTGTTGTGACTCTTTGATAATAGAGAAACCGAGGTCGAGGGGGGAGAGCATGAGTAATCCAACAGGCCCCTTCATTTATCTTTTGCGATTGGTCTTAGGGTCCCTCTGCCTTTGAAGTGGCGCCCTCTATTCGCATGCTGGCTCTCTACCGTGAATTTTCCGCCCTCTGTATGGCTGATGTCCCTTCCAGATTTATCACCATATATCCCACGCTTGCGACGCTCTCTATGTAATTCACGTTGGTACTTTCTACGCTCAGGGCTGGATTCATACTGAGTATCATACTCTTTCTTGTGTCGAAACGCTTCAGGTGACTTGCGGTCTTTGAGCAATCGCCAAGAGAGGTCCATTGGCTCGCTTCTTTTCATATTATGAAGTTCATCCAATGCATTATCAATATGTTGTTCAGTGGGCAACCCATGATATTCAGCATAATCTTCACTCAACTCATGTAACCAAGGTTGTTTACTTTCTCTATCATAAGCATGAGTAAAGTGTTCATCACCGTCAAGATTTACTCTAATGTGCCCCCTCTCATGTGCGCCATCAAACATACCCTCATCAACCAACTTATTCCAAAAATCAACCGTATGTGGTTCCACGTTGGTAGCATGTACCCCATCTAACTCATGTTCAAAATGTGCATGACCATCGTCAATCATTTGTTGTAAATAATCACGAGCATTTCCTTTACCTCGCATAGGACCACCCATCTCAAAATTGTTTATTAGAAGCGAGTTGTGATAAAAATCAGGTCTCATTGTCCCACGAGACATCCCATCTTCGGATTGCCACATAAAACCACCAAATTTCTCTAAGTGGGGTAACATTTCGTAATGGGGACTGGTTTCTGTAGGAGGACCTTCTTCACCCTCAGGAGCACCAACATAAACTGGTGCTTTGAGAAGGTGGAAAGCGAGGTCCATTGGGTTCATCAATATCTCCTCCCAAGAGGGTCAATGGCACACTGTGCATCATGCATAAAGCCACCATGAATGGGATTAGAGACTATAGGTGTTCCAGCAGGGAACCATTGGCCACATTTAGAACAATTACCTGCATATTTTGCAGGAAAGGCCTTGAGAAGAACATTCCATGCGAGACCAAATGCTGCTTTGTTCATCTTTGAATCAGAGGCCCAAGCGTCGCAGATATGTTTTCTATTACAATTGAAATCATACCATTCACAATAACCTGTTTCTGGATTATCTGTTGCTGATTCATCCCACGCTTTACAGGTACCACACATTCGGCCTGCTACCATTTCTTTTTCAGAAGCCTTTCGATAATTAGGGGCATCTGACTTTCCCAAATTACCACTTCACCTTATCCGCCCAATACGCAGCACTCATGGGGCCACGTTTGATATTCTTAGCATGACGTGCTTTGAATGATTTCTGTTTCTTAGCACGCTTACCAGTAGGGTTGCTTTCTGTTACTGTCTTGGCTCCTTTCTGACCAAATCGAATTGTCTTGGTCTTACCACCAGAACGAGCGACAACAATATGGGATTTCTTAGGATGATTGGGGGTTCGCTTTGGTTTGTTGTAACCACTGACACCTGCTGCTTTGAGACGTGGGTCCGGTTTCTTCTGCTTGAGTAAAGTCCAAGCCATATCTAAAGGACCCATATCATCACAATAAACCTACACGTTGTTTGAGTAGCAACATAGCAATATCTATTGGTTCCCCTGCTAATTTCGGCATCCCTCTGTATGAATCAGTGGGTTGAATGCGCTCAAAGGTGTAAGGCCTATATTTTTCACCACCCCGGCCCGAAAATGGATTTTTAATATCTCGATTACGTTGTTGAAACCTTCTCCAACCAGTTTGTGCCTCTTCCTCCTCTGCTTGGATTCGGTTCATTTCATCAGCAGAAATAGGAGTATGAGGGGGGGCTCCTTCTTCGTCTGGTCCCATTTGTT
>Ga0080013_1000350_pt1 | contig 65232 bp, 74 predicted proteins | sample ETNvirenome_6_85_FD_69236 | JGI IMG/M metagenome (GOLD analysis project Ga0080013, IMG submission 69236) | Marine viral communities from the Pacific Ocean - ETNP_6_85 (SPADES assembly) (version 2) | ecosystem: Environmental > Aquatic > Marine > Oceanic | place: Pacific Ocean | collected 2013-06-19 | reverse complement strand
GTCGATGACGACGACGGCGCCACCCTGTCTTCTTATATCGAATTCGCGAATGATGCCGTGTCAGATGCTGATTCCTCCCCCGGTAAAATTGTTTTTGCCACATCAGACGCTGATGATGCCGGCGCGCCTACAGTAAGACTTACAATAGATGATGATGGCAAGTCCTCGTTTACTGGTGATATATCAACTGCAGACGCAAAAAATATTATCTTCGGGAACGACTCAGACTTCACTTTGGGGTACAACACTGATTATAGTTCTCCAGTTCTCGATACAAAAGCTAGCACTTTCTGGGTTATATCATCAGGTGAAACAACAGAGAAGCCAGAAATTTATGTCAGCAACGGTGCAAACGATGCAACTGGACCACATTTAACTTTTGCTAAAACTCGCGGTTGGGGCGGTTCATATGACCGCATAGTCGCCGCCGACGATGTTCTGGGCAATATTACCTGGACTGGTGCAGATGGCGCCGGAAGTTCAGATACTTATGCAAAGATACAAGTAAAATCAACCGATATCGTGAACGGCGATGAATGCGGGGAAATCACATTCCAAGTTGCGAATGATCCTTCGATGCTATCTATTTTAACTCTTGGCGGCAGAGACACGCAAAATGGACCAGATTATCCTGAAATTAAGATGAATACAGCAACTGCAACTGCTACTGGCGGCGGCTTTGACGCTGTTTCGCCAACTTTACACGTAGCCAGAGTTAATGGCGAAATTGTAACAACTATATTAGTTGACATTGGCGCTGGGAGCATTGTTGATTCAGGCACCCTTAAAGATGTTATTGGAGAAAATGATGTAGCTGCAGCTTATTTAACAAGAATTACCACGGCCGTCAATGGTGTTATTTACAAAGCAGAAATGTCTTGTATTGAAGTGCCCGACAGCGCAGATGACAATGCCGCAGTTGATATTGATTTGGTTACAAGCTCTAACTCCTTGGCAGAAGATGCTTTATACGACAGCGGCACAACTGAAGTTGCACTCATTCCCGCCACTGCAGCTTGGACTGTAGGTATGACGCGCTCGAGCGCAGCTGGACTAGACTGTTCTGCTCTTTCTGCGAATTCGCATTACGTATATCTTGCTAATGGCACTGGTGCAAATTCTGGTGGCACTTATAACGCTGGTAAATTTGTTATCAAGCTTTATGGCGCTAGCTTTTAATGCTTAACAAACGCCCATAATTTGTTATAATTATGAGTGTGCTTGTAATAATAGGAGATTTATAACATGACAGACAAACAGGAACAACAAATAGAAACTGCTAATCAAGCTCTTAGTATGCTAGTACAAGGTGTTGAACTAGCTCAAAAAAGAGGTGCTTATAACTTAGAAGAAGCTGCGCTTCTTTCCCAGGCGGTTAAACTATTTTCTGATAGATCCCCCTCACAGGATGAACCTGTTCAGGAAACTGAAGAAACTGAAGACAAAAGCTAATAAAGCTTTGTTATAATAATGAAAAAAAAAACAAAGATCCCAACTACGTAGCAAAAGTTGAACAAGCCATTGAAAAAAAATATGGCAAGGAAGCAGTAAGTCATCCACGAAGCAATTGGAACGATGAAAAAGAAAAGAAATATATTGAACAAGCTGAAGAATTTGCAAAAAAACAACGCAAGAGCAAAGACAAGACTGAAAAGATAGAAAAAGACGGGTTTTTGATTAGCAAGAAACTAATTACAAAGAGAAGTAATAGAACCTGTCCGGTTTGTGATATTTACTCTTTCAACATTAAGGATGACATATACATGAATAAATATGATTGTTGTTTTAAATGTTTTCTTCAGTATGTTGATGAAAGAGAAGAACGTTGGGAATCTGGCTGGAGACCAAATATAGGAGATAAATAATGGCCACTGTTTTAGACATAATTCAAGGTATTTCGCAAGCCGCAGCAAATGCTTATGACGGTTCTCACATTGAAGAATATTCTCATGATGGCAAGGTTAGAAAAGTAGGGCTTAAAAGAGAAGAAGGAAACCCTATCCTTGATTCAAGAGTTATGGACGGCTTCAATGTTAAATATTATGGCGATTCGCTTTGTATTGAATATCATGGAGAAACCAAATTAAAAGAAGTTCACAACAGGAACAAATTTGAAGGTGAAATTAATACCATGCTCAACAATATTAAAAAGTATTTGCAAAAAGAGTATAAATCAATAACAAATAACTCCTTATCTCTTACAAAAGAAGGCGAATCAAATATTTTGGTTCAACACATGAGCAACATTAGAACTTGGGTTCAGGCAAAACAATTTTATAAAATTGGCGGGCTTAAGGGAGTCGAACCGCTATGCGCCGAAAGCGACAAAGACAGGCTTGACGACGCAGTTAAAAAGTGGATCTCTCTTGGCAACGGACCAAAGCCAAAAAACGTCACCAGAAAAAAAGAGCAATGATAAGGGATGAATGTCTTATCAGTTAACAAAAAAAGAAGTCACAAAAGAGGTCCTTAAAAGTGGTAAGGATCCAGTTTATTTTATAAACAACTATTGTAAGATTTCTCACCCAATGAAAGGGTTGATTCCTTTTAAGTTATATCATTATCAGAAAGATCTTATTAATGATTTTAATGATTATCGTTTTAATGTTATTTTAAAAGCACGCCAACTTGGTATATCCACAATTACAGCAGCATATGTTGTTTGGATGATGATGTTTCATCGTGACAAAAATATTCTTGTCATGGCTACAAAGTTTAGCACGGCAGGGAATCTTGTAAAAAAAGTCAAATCTATTATTAAACGTCTTCCAATTTGGATGCAAATAACTAAAGTTGTTGTCGATAATAGAACAAGCTTCGAATTATGTAACGGATCACAGATCAAGGCTTCGTCAACTTCTGGGGATGCCGGCCGTTCAGAAGCACTATCTTTGTTAGTTATCGATGAAGCCGCCCATGTCGACGGCCTTGAAGAGTTATGGACGGGGCTTTATCCTACGATTTCAACTGGTGGTCGTTGTATTTCGCTAAGCACTCCAAATGGCGTTGGAGGATGGTTCTATAAAACATATATTGATGCCGAGGCAAGAAGAAATGATTTTCATCCAATAAAATTAATGTGGGACGAACACCCTGATCGAGATCAAGGTTGGTTCGATAAAGAAACCAAAAATATGTCAATTAGACAGATCGCACAAGAGCTGGAATGCAACTTTAACACTTCTGGCGAAACTGTTTTGCACCCGGATGACATAAAATATATTGAACAGAATATTAAAGAGCCAAAATATAGAACTGGTTTTGATAGAAATTTTTGGATCTGGGAAGAATACAAGCCAGAAAACACATATATGCTAGCAGCCGATGTCGCACGCGGCGATGGCCAGGATTATTCAGTTTTTCATGTTTTCAAATTAGAAACATCTGAAGTGGTCGCAGAATATCAAGGAAAAGTAGCTCCGGATATATTCGCAAATATACTCTCTGATGCAGGAAAAGAATATGGATCTTGCTTGTTGGTGGTTGAAAACAACTCAGTTGGTTTCGCTGTCTTAGATAAACTCAAGGATATAGATTATCCAAACATTTATTACTCAATTAAATCTACTCATGAATATGTTGATCAGTTAACTGCAGAATATAGATCGAATAGTGTTGCAGGATTTACCACCTCTTTAAAAACAAGACCAATCATTGTTGCAAAAATGGAGGAATTTGTGAGGAACAAGCTAATTATAACGTATTCGTCTAGACTTTATAATGAATTCAAGACTTTTATTTGGAACAACGGAAAGGCACAAGCTATGAGAGCTGGAAATGATGATTTAGTTATGTCTTTTGCGATGGGTTGTTGGATTAAAGATACTGTATTTGTGGAGAATCAAAAGAAAATAGACTATCAAAAGGCATGTTTAAGCGCAATGTTCAAGTCTGATAGTGTTATAAACACAACTATTCCAGGAATGCAAGGACACAAACCAATAAGAACTACAGATGAAAAAAATAAGAATAAAGAATTCTTATGGCTTCTTAAAGGATAAACAAGAGTATGGCTAAAAAAACAAACAATCCAAGAAATCCAGAATCAGGATTATTTAAAAGACTAACAAGGTTGTTATCAGGCCCTATTATTAATTATCGTAGGGAATCCCCAAAAAAGGACAAGAGAAGAAATTTAGATAAATACAAATTTCAATCGGCCGCCGGCAAACAGTTCAAAAAGACATCATATGATCCGTTTGAAAATCTTACCGCTAACATAATGGCAAATCAAAATCGCATTGAAAGATATGCAGATTTTGAACAAATGGAATATGAACCAATTATAGCTTCTGCTATGGATGTGTATGCTGACGAAATGACAACTTCGAGCGAACTACAATCACTTTTAACAATACGGTGTCCAAATGAAGAAATAAAAAATATTCTTGATAGCCTTTATCGCAAAACTCTTAATCTTGAATTTAATCTTTTTGGCTGGGCCAGAACAATGTGTAAGTTCGGTGACTATATATTGTATATAGATATCGATGAAGAGCTTGGAGTTAGAAATGCAATTGGAATCCCCAATTCCGAAGTTGAAAGACTAGAAGGATTAGATCCCGAGAATCCAAATTATATTCAATATCAATGGAACTCTGCAGGATTAACTTTAGAAAATTGGCAAGTTGCTCATTTTCGTGTACTTGGAAATGATAAGTATGCTCCTTATGGTACAAGCGTTTTGGAGCCGGCAAGAAGAATTTGGCGCCAGTTAATTCTTTTGGAAGATGCTATGATGGCATATAGAATTGTTAGGGCCCCGGAAAGAAGAGCTTTTTATATTGATGTTGGGAGCATTCCAGCACAAGATGTCGAACAGTTCATGCAAAAGGCCATGACGCAAATGAAGCGTAACCAAGTTGTTGATTCTAGTACTGGTCGTGTTGATTTACGTTATAATCCTTTGAGCATAGAAGAAGACTATTTTATCCCTGTTCGAGGAGGTGAAACGGGAACAAAGATTGAAACAGTCGCAGGCGGCTCTTATACCGGAGACATTGATGATGTCAAATATTTAAAAGATAAATTATTTGCAGCACTTAAGATCCCGCAGGCTTATCTTTTCAGAGGAGAAGGAGCGGAGGAAGACAAAACAACTCTTGCCCAAAAAGATATTCGTTTTGCAAGGACAATCCAAAGACTTCAAAGGTCAATCGTTTCAGAGTTAGAAAAAATTGGCATTGTTCATTTGTTTACTTTAGGTTTTAGAAATGAAGATTTGGTTTCTTTCAAGTTAAGTCTGAATAATCCGTCTAAAATTGCTGAACTTCAAGAGCTTGAGAACTGGAAAACAAAGTTTGATACAGCTAATTCTGCTACAGAAGGATTTTTTAGCAAGCGCTGGGTCGCTAAGAATGTATTTAATCTTTCTGACGAAGAGTTCCAGAGGAATCAACGAGAGCTATTTTATGATCGCAAGTTTGAAGCTTCACTCGAAGGCGTCGGGGAAGAAGCTGCTGGAGACGAAGCTGGCCTAGGCGGCGCAGAGCTTGGAGGAGAACTTGGAGGAGAGCTTGGAGGAGAACTCGGAGGTGAGGAATTAGGTGGTGAGGAATTAGGTGGTGAAGAACTTGGGGGAGAAGCGGCCCCGGCCGAAGAAGCCGAAACAGCTCTTTTGACCCCTCCGGCTAAACGTGATGAAGATTGGTATAAGGCAAAAAGAAGGAAAGATGGTAAAACTACAACTTCTAAATCAAAAGGAAAGTGGTATAAACCCGTAACGGATGACGGGAGAAAAAGAGCAGCTAGAAGAAGCAACATGAGATCTCAATTTGCTTATGAAACAGGCAAAAATACAAAGAGAAATATATACCCCGGGGCCTCAGACTTATTAACGCTGGGAAGAGGGCTAACTGAAGAAAAAGATACTACTTATAATGAGGAAGTGAAACTATTTGAAGTCAACCATCAGGTTCGAAATTTGATTGCAGAATTGGAGTTAAAGGATGATGAAACTAAAACACAACAAGAAGCGTAATACTGCTTTTCTTTATGAATCTTTGATAAGAGAACTAACAAAGTCGATTATTAATAAAGATGACAAAAACAAAGATCAGATCATCTTAGTTATCAAAGAACATTTTAACGAAGACACTCTTCTTTATCGTGAATTAAAACTTTATAGTACTTTAAATGAGACATATGGTCTGTCTCCAAACATGGCAGAAAAATTAATTTTTGAAGTTAAGAAAGAGCATTCTACCATTGATAAAAAAAGATTGTTTGCTGAACAAACTAAATTAATTAACAAAATTAATAAAATAGTATCAAAATCAATCTTTTCAAACTTCGTACCAAACTATAAAGATTTAGCAACGATTTATCAAGTTTTCAATATTAATTCAATTAAGAAGAAAATTTTGCTTGAGCAAAATATATTTGGAAGACTAACTTATGGAAACAAGAAAGAAGATACAAATATGAAAACTATGGGTAATTTGGTCTATAAGTCTTTTGTTAAGAGATTTAATGGCAAATATTCAGAAAAATTGCTAGAAGAACAGAAAACACTTTTAAATAAATACATCACTTCTTTTTTAGATAATGGTATAGAATTAAAAGTTTATTTAAATGAAGAAATAACCAGACTCAAAGAAAACATTTCAAGTGCTTTGGACATGAAAGAAGTTCAAGATGATTTAGACATGTTGACAAAAACAAAAGAAGTTATGAGTATTCTAGAAAACTTTAAAAAAGAAAAAATTGATAAAGCTTTAATAAATAAAGTTTTGAAAATTCAAGATTTAGTAAAAGAGATTAAAAGTTAATAATGGCTATTAATATTACAATAAATAAATTGGCCGCCAACATGGAGCCCGTTCAGGAAACTATTAGTTTAAATGCTAGAAAAAGTCTTGATGGCAACGTAATGATTTTTGATCATAAAGAAATAGATATTGTTATAATACCAGCAACTCAAAAGGTTTTAGCATTGGCTAAAAAGAATTTTTCAGATCAAGTATATGAAGCCCAAGAAAGATTGTTTTCTTTCTTAAGAAAGAGAGGTGTCGTAGAACTTGCAAATATTCAAGGTGGTAATATTTATGGGTCGTTAGAAGCTAAACTTGCTGTATCGATAAATGAAGAGATAAGCGCTATAGACTCCGCATTGTATAATATATGGGAATACTTAAAAGAAGAAAAAGAATTTTATGCCATATATGGATATGATGAAGAGGACGAAATAGAACAATTGACAGATCCAAGCTCAGAAGATTCAACAGAACTTGGAGAAGTCCCGCATGAAGAAAGAAAAGGATCTCTTATCCCGGGATATATTCGCGGTCCTTATGGTATGACATCATTTTACAGGTATTAAAATGGGGCTAATATATTTTATTCTTTGTGCTTACGGTTTAACGCAAATTTTGGTGTATGGTTCAGTATTCGATAAAATAAGACCAGAACATCATTTCTTCCATTGTCCCATGTGTGTGGGATTCTGGGTTGGTGTATTTTTAGTAGGCATAAACAGGTATACAGAACTATTTATATTTGATAATAATATTGTTAATTATTTTCTATTAGGATGTTTGAGTTCTGGAACATCTTATATCTTATGTACACTATTTGGAGACAACGGAGTTAAACATGAATTTAAACATTTGGACAGATAATAAATGGATGCTGCAGCCAGTGAGAAGGTGCTGCAAAGGATCGTGACTATGTCAAAATTGCTATTAAGAGAATACTATGAACTTTGTGAAGGCGGCGTTTGTCAAGATTTCCTAACTGAAGCCGAAAAGAAAATGGTTAAAGAAGGTCATGTGTTCCTTAGTGGTGTTATGCAGAGGGCAGATACCAGAAATGGTAATGGGCGCGTCTATCCCGGCCCCATTCTTGAGAGAGAAACGAATAATTATAAAAAACTTGTAAAAGAACGAAGAGCATTAGGCGAACTTGACCATCCCGATGATTCAGTTATTAATTTAAAGAATGCTTCTCACCTTGTAACTGATATTTGGTGGGACAAGGGCGCTGTAATGGGGAAAATTCAAGTTCTTAATACTCCTTCTGGTCAAGTATTAAAAGAACTTGTAAATGCTGGAGTAAAACTTGGCATTTCTTCGAGAGGAATGGGCTCAGTTCACGAATCTGAAGGAAATACAATGGTCGAAGATGATTTTCAACTGATTTGTTTTGATATGGTTTCAGAACCTTCAACAACTGGTGCTTATATGACACCAAGACAACTTCATGAAAATGTTACAAAAGATATATTCACAAAAGCAGACCGAATAAACCGTGCATTAAATAATATATTAAGGAACAAATAGAATGTCGAATGACAAAGTTGCAAAAAAGTCAATTAAACGGGTTATTAAAGAAGAAATTGAAACATACCTTCTTTTAGAGAGAATGATTCATGATTTGAAAAAATTTGAAAACCAGCTCAATGAAGGCGTTGTTACTGAAGGCATGTGGGACACAATTAAACATTGGGTTTCCAAACTTGGAAGTGTAACTGGAGGTGTCAAAGGATTAGGCAAGTCCGAAAAGCCACCTGCAACTAAACCTGCAAGGGAGCCAAAACAATTAGCGCTTCCACTTCAAGAGTCTGACACTTTCTCACGTTGGAAAAAAATGGCTGGGATTTTAAAAGGTTAAGTAATGAAAAAGACAGATCTTAAAAAAGTGTTAAAACCACTTATTAAAGAATGCGTAAAGGAAACTCTTTTTGAGGAAGGTATTTTATCTAGTGTCATCGCTGAAGTTGTAAAAGGCCTCGGAGGAACACAGCAATTAGTTGTTGAGCAAAAACAAGATAACGAAGATAAAATTAATAAAATGCAACTGCAAGAAAAACAAAAGAAATCTAAAAAGATAAACGAAACAAGAAAAAAGATGCTAGATGCTATTGGTAAAAGCTCTTATAACGGAGTTGATTTGTTTGAAGGCACAGCCCCAATAGCAAACGCTGGAACTCCAGGAGATACAACTTCGCCACAGTCCGCCCTCTCCGGTGTTGACCCAAGTGATCCTGGAGTCGATATATCAGGCTTTATGAAAAATGCTAATATGTGGAAAACATTGGCAGAAGGATAAGAAATATGAAATCAATCAATGTAGAGACAGTTATTCGAAAAGGCGAAAATATTGAGAGAGCAATAAAAAGATTCACAAAGAAAGTAAAGAAAGAAACAATCATTGAAGAGGCTAGAGAAAGAAGGTATTATGAAAAACCATCTGAAGTTAAGAGAAGGCTTAAAAAGAGAAGAAAAGCTGTCTTAGACAAGTTGAAAGCTAAACAAGAAACTAATTAATAAAAAGAGCTGTGAGTAGGAGAAAAATATGCCACATAATTATAAATCAGGATTAGGAAATTCAGCTGCTTATATGGTTTCTGGCCAACCATGGATAACTGGGTCAGCTGATATCGGCGGCGCGCAAGAAGTAAAAGTTGAATTTCCAAGAGTGACAAATAGTTTTACAGTTATTGCATCCGGATCAGGCGCAACCCCAAAAATAAGAGTACATTTTAATTCTACTAGTTCCGCTGCAACAACTGGAAATGGTGGCCTTGTCCATGGCCCGGGCTCAGCAAATGTGATCAGCGCGCACCATTATATTCAGCTGGATGGCGATGAAGAGTCTATGAACTTTCCTGTTAAATGTAAAGAAGTATATATTACAGCATTAAATGCTGGGTCTGGTTTTCAATTATTTGCAGCGTTAACTGGTATTGAAGGACGTGAGATGTATGATCTTACAGGATCTGGCCTTACAACTGATCTTGATAATGGGACAACTTAGATTGAGGAGAACGTACTAATATGCCTAGTTTTGGAAAAGGTGGAGGATTTGATTCCAGCCCAGTTGATCAGCCAGTCGATACCGCTGGAGTAATTTCTGGCTCAGGAGGTCTTGAAGTTGCAGGAGCCGCACATTTTAGTAATACTTTAGGTGTTAGTGGTTCTATTACTTCAAAAGGCGAGGCGCCCACTTTCGAATCGGCCACCGCTAACAAGCCAAATGTTACTATAACGAACACCACCAATGATATTAACGGTGCCTGGCTGACGCTCAAGAAAGATAGATCAGCTGGAACAGCCGCAGACGATGATAATATTGGAACAATAAGTTGGTATGGCGATAATGATGCTGGAGAGCAAGAAGAGTTTGCTAGAATCACTACTTTTATTGGTGACGCTTCTAACGGGACAGAAAGAGGCAAGCTCCGTATGAGCGTTGCTGAATACGATGGCACTGTTACAACTGGCTTTGAAATTCGTGGCGACAGCGATGACGGAGTTATTGATTGGTCCTTGGGCGCCGGCGCCAATTCATTTGGAAGCATTTCAGGAGATGTTGGCTTGGGTCACGACGCGGCTGCATTATATTTTGGCGCCGACTCAGATATTACTATGACACATGATCACAACGTTGGTCTTGAATTAAAGGGCGACGGCGCCAACACTGCTCTCAAAATTAACAACACTGCCGCCAACGGGGATCCAAAAATTGAATTTCAACTTGGCGGCGGCACCTTATGGGCTATTGGCTGCGATGACAGCGACGGTGATAAACTTATCATTGAAAATGGCAACGGCACTCTAGGCACAGCGCCTGCATTGGTAATTACCTCCGGAGGTGAGGTTAGCATAACATCTGCCGGCCTAACAACTGGAAATGCTTTGTACGTTGAGGATGATTCTTCAAATACTAGCACCAGGAACACTGTTGAAATTGTACAAGAAAATGCCTCTGCAACAGGCGCGATTGCTTTGCATGTTCAGTCTGATGGCGGCACCACTGGCATGAGTATAGATAAAAACTATTCTGACACAGACCTCGCCAACGTAATTGGTCTTCATGTTGATGTTGATAAAACAGGTGCATCTACGGCCGGGAACTATCCGGGCATGGGCGAGGGCCCCAATTTTACTACTGGCATCTATTGCTCGGTGGACAACACAACAGCCACAGACGGAGTTAACTTCTTGTCCGGTATCAACGCAGCTGCTACATTTTCTTATGCCGAAGACGCCGGGTTTGGAATCTGTACGGGCGGACGATTCACCGCCACCGGTCACACCAATGGCACGTCTTTTTGCATAGGAGTCAGCGCCGTCGCTACGGGCGCTGATACAAACATCGGCATGATACTCAACACACCCGACGCGGCGTCGTCGTACGACCTAGTAATTGAGAGTGCCGACAACACAGACAACTACTTTGCAATTGCCACTACAGCCAACGGCGCAACGACAATACTTACTGAAGATAGCGGCGGAACCGCCGGCCACTTAACAATTTCCCCTGACGGCGACATCGCTATGACCCCTGCCGGCGGTCTATTTAGTATTGGTTCTGGTAAACATATTATTACTATCGATCAGGACATTAGATATGCTGATAGCGGCGACAATACAGTTATTGTTGAACTACCGGCAGTTAAAATTCCAGCGAACGCTATTATAACAAGCGTTGTTGCCGTGGTAAAAACTGCAAGCAATCTGTCGACACACGCAGTAAATGTTCAAATGTCTGCAACTTCTGGAACCAACGCGGATTCTTCTATTTCTTCCGGAACTGAATTACTAGGCGCCGGAGTAACAAATACTGATAGTACAGACAGCGCCAGCGCAGAAGATATTGATTTGAAAAATGATCCAAAAGAAGTTTGGATATGCAGGGACACTGTAAGAAACGGCTCTTCAGATCAGTATGTATACATTTGTAATGCTGGTACAGGAAACGGCACAACTAATTCATCCGCTGGCACATTAACTGTCATCATTGAATATTATGGAATGGATTAAAATCTTCAGCATATTGAATATATATAAGAAAGAATTAAGAAATTGGAATAAAATATAAAATGTCATTTACTGTTCAAACATACTATTTATTTATGCATATTTTTCTAGGAGTTAATTAAATGTCAGAAATGTTAGAACAGGCTATTATTGATGCCGAAGCTTTGAAAGAAGCAGCGTTAAAAAATGCTGAATCAGCGATTGTTGAGAAGTATTCTCACGAGATCAAAGAGGCTGTTAGCTCTTTGTTGGAACAGCCAGTGGAGGATCCTTTTGCGGAAGAAGAAATGGGAGGCATGGAAGATGAGGAATCTGAAGAAGAAACCCCTGATGTACCATCTGCAGCCACAGAAGGAACTGATCTATGTCCTTGTCCTTCGGCTGGTGAAGTAGTGGACATTGATCTAACAAAATTAGCAGAAGATCTTCAAGACGAGGACATGAATCCTGATGAACTAATTGATAGAGAAGATTTGGCTGAAGAATTAGAAGAAGAGGAGGAAGAGGAAACAGGTGGAGAAATTGAGTTGAGCGAAGAAGATTTAGCCGATATTCTTGAAGCCTTGACAGTTGATATCAAACAAGTTCCATCTGGCGTTCCTGGAGGTGGTTCGAATAGTATACGTGATAAAGAAAATGCGGACATCGCTCTTGCGCAAGAAGCTGAAGAGGAAGAGCTGGAAGAAGAAGAAAATCCACTTCCACTTGCGCGAGAAAAAGAGTATCTCAAAAAAGCTGAATCTTTAACTTCAAAAAATGACAAACTTTTAGAGAAAAACAAAAAATATAAGAACTTGCTTATGCAGTTGAAAGAAAAACTTGAAGAAGTAAATCTTTCAAATGCTAAGCTTTTGTACACGAATCGTGTTTTGGGTGGCACCTCCCTGAATGAGCGACAAAGAAATAAAATTGTCGAAGCTCTGTCTAAGGCTGATTCGGTTGAAGAAGCAAAAGTTATTTATGAAACGCTTCAAAGCGCTGTGGGAGCTTCGCGCAAGCGAACTCCAAAATCACTAAGCGAAGTAATTCAACGCTCTTCAACAACTTTGCCTCGCCGTAACAGTGAGACAAAGAAACTAGATCCAGTTAAAGATCGTTGGAAAACTTTAGCTGGTATCTCTTAAAAACAGTTTAAAAGGAGGAAAAATTATGTCTGTTTTAGAAACCCTTACTGAGGGTATTGTTAATAGAGACCTCCAGAGAGAAGGTGCTACCCTACTTGAGAAGTGGGAAAGAACCGGACTTCTAGAAGGTCTTACTGAGGACTCCACGCGTAATGGCATGGCTCGTCTTCTTGAAAACCAGGCCAAGGAGCTTCTTCGCGAGGCTTCTACTATGGGCGCTGGTGGTGACGTGGAAGGCTTTGCAGCCGTCGCGTTCCCGATTGTCCGCCGAGTTTTTGGTGGGCTCATTGCTAATGATCTTGTATCTGTGCAGCCAATGAGTCTCCCGTCTGGACTCATTTTCTTTCTAGACTTTCAGTTTAATAAAAATCGTCTAGATCTCGTAGCTAACGAGTCACTTTTTGGCGGCGGTAAAGTTGGTCAGCAAATCACTGGGGGTATGAACCTTGATGATGAGAACGCTGAAGATGGCTTTTATTCCTTGAATAATGGTTATTCTTCCCCAACTGGTAGTGCGTCTAGTGTAGTAGTGACGGTTGTTGCTTCTGGTACCGCTGGAATTGGCGAGGCAACGTCAAATTCGGGTCTAGCTTCCACCCAGGAAGACATTAGTGCCACTTATACTGCTCTTGCTGATAAGCTGGTACAGTTTGATCCAGATCTTTCTGGCTCTTCATATGTAGCGGCAACAGTTCCGCTCTCGTCCTTGGTAGATGCTACCAATAGCACCAGAATCAATAAGCACAATCTTGTTGCGCTTAGTGCTTCTGATTATGAGCCTGGAGCTACTAAATCTGGCTATATGGTACGTCGTTTGACCCGTCTTGATCCTACTCAAACAGCAGGAGAGCAGACTAAGGTGCTTATTATCTTTGCCAATAGTGGTTCTACCGTAACTGAGGCAGCTGGAGCGATTCCAGTGGCCTCCGCCGGTTCTATCGCTAACGTGTCAAGCTCAGTTGGCTATACACACAACTTCTCTTTCCCGATTGTTGACAACTTCGAGGGAACTGTTGCTGCTTCCGCTGGAAACACCATTGGTTCTATCGTTGGTCAAGATCAGTGGGGACTTGAGGCTGATGCCGACATTCCCGAGATCGATATCAAAGTCGATAGCGTGTCTGTGACGGCGATGACCAAGAAACTGAAGGCCAAATGGTCTCCGGAACTCGGTCAGGACCTTAATGCGTATCACAACCTCGATGCAGAGGTTGAGCTTACTGGTATCCTTTCAGAGCAGATTGCTCTTGAAATTGATCGCGAGATTCTTGAGGATCTTGTGAAGGGTGCTACTGCTGGTACGTACTATTGGTCACGCCATGCTGGTAAGTTTGTTGCCCGCTTGACCGGTAAAGAAGTAGGCGCTGCTACTGCAGCACCTGATTTCACCGGTACTGTGTCTGAATGGTATGAGACTCTTGTCGAGACCATTAACGATGTGTCTGCTCAGATCCATCGTAAGACGCTTCGCGGTGGGGCTAACTTTATCGTAGTGAGTCCCGAGGTTGCTAATATTCTTGAATTCACAGCTGGCTTCCGCGCCGATGTAACAGGTGATGCTGACAGAGGTACGGTTGGCACTGTCAAGACTGGTAGCCTTAGCAAGAAGTGGGACGTATACGTTGATCCTTACTTTACTAGGAATCTTGTTCTTGTTGGACGCAAGGGCGGATCATTCCTTGAAAGTGGGTATGTGTATGCTCCATATGTACCACTTCAAGTCACTCCTACAATCTTCGGTGTAGAAGACTTCGTGCCCCGCAAGGGTGTCATGACGCGTTACGCCAAGAAGATGGTTCGTGCAGATATGTACGGTCTTGTTGTTGTGACTGACCTAGTCTAAAATAGCTTTTTTCGAAAAGTTAGACTAATCTAAGCCCCGGGTTTCGGCCCGGGGCTTTTTTATATAAGAATGTCCTATATCAAGGATTTTACTTTCATGTCAAACTATTTAGTGTGTACAGGAGAATCCAATGAATGGCAGTTCCAACTTTATCACCATCAAGTACGACGAGCGCAGTAAGGCTTCCGGCCACTGGGACCGCCGGCCATGTATCTTCAGTAGTGCCTTTCGGCATGTACACTGGCTCTGCTGAATTCTTAGAAGGCGCTGCAGCCCAAGTCGCATATACCTATAAAAAATTAGGTGGAGATGTATTAGATATTGAATTATCATCTTCAAATGTTTACGCAGCTTATGAAGAATCTGTTTTAGAATATTCTTATATTGTTAACATACATCAAACAAAGAATGTTCTGGGAAGTGTTTTGGGAGACACAACAGGCTCTTTCGATTGGCGAGGTCAATTAAAGAACAATTCTCCTCTTTCTTCCAGCCTGTCTTACGGACAAGTAGAAGATGGGGAGTTTGTACATGCAGGAGCAGGGGCAGCTTTAAAATATTCTAGATTTAGACTCTCATATGAAAAACGAGTTAGCCTAGGTGTCGGCAACGAAATTGGAGTCGGAGGGGATAAATTTGAATATTCAGCTTCATTTGGCACTGCTCAAGGTCAACAGGATTATGATTTGCAAGCCATTATTTATTCTGCATCAGTTGATTCAGATAATGATTATTTTCCTTTTTATAATAAAGCAGACAAGAGAAAGATTACAATTAGACAAGTTTATTATAAAACACCTCATGCAATGTGGAGATTTTATGGGTATTATGGAGGCCTAAACACAGTTGGCAATCTTCAGACTTATGGCCAATGGGCAGATGATTCTCAGTTTCAAATCGTTCCAGTGTGGCAAAACAAGCTTCAGTCTAAAGCATTTGAAAGCGCAATTTATACAAGAAATTCGCATTATTCCTATGAATTAAAAAATAATCAACTTAGACTTTTCCCACCTTCAGCCAAAGTGGGGCCAACTAAAATATGGTTTAAGTTTACAATAGATGAGGATGCATGGGATGACGCAGATCATGATAGAACCATGGGTACCGATGGTATTAACAATATGAACACAATTCCATTTGCAAATATACCATATTCTAGTATCAATTCTATTGGTAAACAGTGGATTCGTAGATTTGCTTTATCTTTAACAAAGGAAATGTTAGGTCAGGTTAGAGGCAAGTTTCAAACCATCCCAATACCAGGAGAATCTGTAACATTAAATGCGAGCGACTTACTATCTCAAGCAAAAGACGAACAAGAAAAGTTAAGGGAGGAGCTAAAGACTACGCTTGACGAACTGACTTACAGCAAACTAGTAGAAACAGACGCTACAATACTTGAATCAACTAAAAATGTTCAACAAAAAATTCCAATGACAATATTTGTAGGATAAATTTAAAAAATGGCTAGCGAAAAAAATAAATGGTCTCAACCAACTCAGCCTCCTCCACCATTGTTTGTTGGAAAAAAGGAACGCGATCTAGTAAAGCAGGTTAATGATGAGCTTGTTGAAAGAGTTATAGGCCAACAAATTTTATATTATCCTATAAGCATAGAACACACCAATTTTCATTCATTATACGGAGAAGCGATTGAGAAGACATTTTTGCCTCCAATAAGAGTTTACGCTTTAGTAGAATGGGAAAATTTAGAAACAGCTTGGATGAGCAATGTTGGTGTTGACAAACAAAGTTCGATAATCGTTCATTTTCATAAGAGAAGATTAACTGAAGACCAAAATTTATTTGTAAGAGAGGGAGATTTTGTTCTGTATGGCGAGATTCATTATGAGATTGTTTCCCTGAACGAACCAAAACAACTATTTGGCCAAATTAACAATAGAATGGAAATAACTGCTAAATGCATACGTGCTCGCGAGGGGCTTTTCTAATGCCAACTAGACATAAACATACAGGCATTGCAGACCCTAGCATAGTTGAAGAAAGAATAATTACACCATCCACTTTAGAAACTATTGATACGGCAATGTATGAGCATATCGATAACAATCTAAATATATATTCTACAACAAACAAAGGTTGGAAAAAAACAGAAGTAATTTGGGTAGCATCAGAAAGAGTTCACCAAACAAAAAATAGATCAGAAATAAGGAGTATTTCTGGTTCTATTATATTGCCGGTTATTACCGTCGAAAGAACTTCAGTAGTTAAAGATCCGGCAAAAAAAGGTATATTTTATGGGCATATTCCCCCAGTTTCTGACGAAAAAGGCGGCTCAATAACAATTGCACGTAGGATAAATCAAGATAAAACAAAAAACTTTGCCAACGCAGATTCTTTTAGATCGCGAGGGCAAAATAATTTTCCAACAAAGAACAAAAAGGTTGTTTATCAATCAATATCAATACCAATACCAGTGTATATTGATATAACATATGCTATTACGCTAAGATCTGAATACCAACAACAAATGAACGAGATGATAACTCCGTTCATTACAAAGACTGGTGGCATTAATTATTTTCTTTTAACAAAAGACGACCATAGATATGAAAGTTTTATACAACAAGACTTTTCTCAAGAAAATAATGTCTCTTCTTTAGAGACTGATGAAAGAATGTATCAAACTAAAGTTGAGATTAAAGTATTGGGGTATCTTATCGGTGAAGGGAAAAATCAAGAACAACCAAAAATAGTTATAAGAGAGAACGCAGTTGAGGTTAAAACACCGAGAGAACGTGTTATTGTCGGAGATATCCCAGAGCATATTGACAAGCGGGGATTTTATCGAGATTAAGATGGATTTTCAGTCTTCCACAAACTATTTATTAAAGAATTCATTTACAATTGTGTCCTAGAGGAGAACGTAAAACATGACAGCTAAGAAATTTAAATTTGTTTCACCAGGTGTTTTTATTGATGAGATTGATAATACACGACGTACAAATGTTGGCGGAGATATTGGTCCAGTTGTTATTGGGCGATTGCAACGCGGCCCCGCGATGAGGCCAGTACAGGTAGATTCTTTTTCAGAATTTGTTGATATTTTTGGAGAGCCTGTTCCTGGCGGCCAAGGAGGAGATGTTTGGCGAGAAGGAAACAAAACTGCGCCTACATATGCTGCATATGCTGCACAAGCTTGGTTGAGGAATAATCAACCGTTAAATGTTGTGAGGCTTCTTGGTGTTCAAAATTCTAAAGCCGCGGCAAACTCCACCGGTCAAGCCGGTTGGGACATGGGCGCAAATGCCAAGACCAAAACAGTTGGCACCAATAACGGTGCTTATGGATTATTTCTTTTTGATTCGTGGTCAAGTCCACATACTAGCCTCACCTCTGGTCACTCAACGGGTTCGTTGGCCGCAGTTTGGTATTTAAACGATCAAACGAGTATTGAACTTTCCGGAACAGTACCACATTCCGGCTCTACTGTATTCACAGGGTCGGCAATATTTATTAACACGGGTTCAAATGGAAGCGATGAATTTACAGCTCTTATCAGAAGCGGTTCTGCTTTACAGGCTGATGTTGGAGAAAAAGTTACATTCAATTTTAATAGAAATAGTGAAAGATATATTAGAAACGTTTTCAACACAAACCCAACACTTGTTAATGATACCATTACAACAAGCACAAAAGGATATTTCCTGGGCGAAACGTTCGATCAAAATAGAGAGGAATTATTTGCTTCTGGTCTCACAAGCCAGGGTATCATTCTTGGGTTAGATAGCAGAGACGACGGCGCCAACAAATGGGGGAATAACCTTATAGGTATGGTGGATTCTAACGGAGTTACCCATGGCGGCACCGGGTGGTTCATTTCACAAGATCTGGGCGCCTACGCCGTTTATCAACCTGAAAATATGCAAAAACTTTTTAGACTTAAAGGGTTAGACGGCGGAGAATGGCTCCAGAATAATCTTAAAGTCTCAATTCAAGATCTTAAGCCTGCTACAAACAAGCAAGATCCTTATGGTTCATTTACAGTTGCTATACGAAAGTTGGACGACACTGATAACGCGCCACAATTTGTTGAAATATTTTCAAATTGTACTTTGAACCCTAATTCCCCCACTTATGTCGCAAGAAAAATTGGTAATCAATTTCGAACTTGGGATGACGATGAAAGAAGATGGAAAAGATTTGGCGCCTATCCCAATATGTCTAAATTTGTTTATGTCGACATGAATGTTGATGTAGATCGTGGCGCAACGGATCCAACGTTTATCCCCGTTGGAGTTTTTGGCCATAAAAGACCAAAAAGCGTGAAGTCTTTCAGCGGGTCAGCCGAGCAGGGCGCCGGGGGCACCCCGGGTGGCGCATTTGGCCACATTCGCAAAGCAGCCATGGACACCACTACGCATTTCAACGCCTCAAAGATTTTCGCTCAGGGTGCAGGTGACGGCATTCTAATGTCGGGTGCGATTGACTGGCATTTTGAGGCCTCGCAAGCTGCGAAATGGGCATTGTTCCCAACCGGATCCCACAGCGTTGCAGGTTCCGGTAAGTGGTTCACCGGTTCGATTTTCTTCCCCAAAGTTTCCTTGAGACATCATGGAATTCAAGGCGGATTGTCTTCTCCGCGACAAGCTTATTGGGGAGCTGATACAAACAGAAGCGGTACAACTGAATATGATGCGAGCGTTAAGGATGTCCTTAGATTACTACCAAATGCTCTTAATCCTGATTCGGATTCAACATACACTGAAGATGCGTGGGTGTTTACCCTTGAAGACTTAAGTGGTAGCGATACCGGCCACGGAGCGCATTATATTTCAGGCAGTCGTACTGCTGGAACATCGATTACTGCCAACAGCGATGGTAGCGGGAGTTTAAGCACCCTTCTTGAAACTAAACGATTCAATAGGTTTACTACAGTGTTTGCTCATGGTTTTGATGGTTTAGATATTACAGAGAAAGAACCATTCAGAAACTCGCTATTAGAGGGCAAAACTGAAGCCAGTAATTATGCATTTTACACAGTTCATCGTGCGATTGACGCGCTTAAAGACCCAGAGGCTGTGGAATATAATTTGGCCACCATGCCTGGTCTTACAGATTCTGCCCTTACAGCACATTTGATGCTTACATGCGAGAATCGCGGGGATGCCCTGGCAATTATTGATATAAAAAACGATCATGTTGCCGATTCGGAAGGCACCGCAGCTGAATCAGCTCGCCGCGGCAACGTTGATCAGGCTGTAACAACCATGAAAAATAGAAATTTGAACACCAGCTATGGTTGCGCTTACTATCCATGGGTACAAGTTAGAGATTCTCTCTCAAACGCCATTCTTTGGATGCCTCCTTCTGTTGTTGCTCTTGGAGTAATGTCCTTCAGTGAAGCAGAAAGAGCACTTTGGTTTGCTCCTGCTGGATTTACAAGAGGCGGGTTGACTATGGGGGCTTCTGGTCTTAATGTTGTAGGTGTTCGTCAACATCTTACTTCTCAAGATAGAGATAGACTTTATTCTGCAAACGTTAATCCAATTGCTTCATTCCCAGCGGAAGGAATTGTAATATTTGGCCAGAAAACGCTTCAGGTCACTCCATCAGCTTTGGACAGAATTAATGTTCGTCGATTGTTGATTCACACGAAGAAGCAAATTTCTAGAATCGCGGCATTGACATTGTTTGAGCAAAATGTGCGTTCAACTTGGAATAAGTTCAGTTCTCAAGTTGAAACTTTCCTTAATGATATTAAAGCCGGGTTTGGTCTTACAGATTTCAAAGTAGTACTTGATGAGTCTACGACAACGCCAGAGATGGTTGATAGAAATATTCTATATGCTAAGGTGTTTTTGAAGCCTGCAAGAGCTATTGAATTCATTGCTCTTGATTTCATTATTACCGATACTGGAGCTGCATTTGATGATTAAAAAAATTATTTTTTAAACATTTTACTACTTATATTATAGAGGGAGAATAATAAAAAAATGGCAGAAAAATTTTGGGCAAATAGTGCTTTAGAACCAAAAAGAAAACATAGATGGTTGTTGTACTTAGGTGGTACAGATATTCCTGCTTATGTTATAAAGACAGCAGGGAAGCCGGCATTTTCAGTTAACGCAGCAGAACATATGTTCTTTGGACATAAATTCTATTATCCTGGTGTTGTTACATGGGAGCCTATCGATATAACTCTAGTCGACCCGGTTGATCCTTTTGTGGGTAAAGAATTATACAGGACTTTAACTCGCGGCGGCTACAGAGAACCTTCAGTTACTGAAGACGGCGCCCCTTTTACCATGTCGAAAAGAGACTCAGTTGGTGCCTTGAACGGCCAGTTAAGAATACAACAACTTGGAGCTAATAACTCGGAAATTGAAACCTTTAAGCTCTGGAACCCATGGATACAAGCCATTAAGTTTGGAGATTTAGATTATACAAGTGATGATATGGTAGAAATTACCATAACAGTACAATACGATTATGCTACAATACATTAAAAAAGAGGTATAAATGTCAGCTAGAAATAATGAAGCGCGCCTCGGGGTCTCAAATCCCGACGCAGACGCACCCGTAGAACAACTAAACAAAACAGATGGTTTTTCCTTTGTGACCCCAACTGAATTTGTTGATTTACCAACTGGTGGTCTATTCTATCCGGAAGGCCACCCTTTACATAACCAGGATTCAATTGAAATTCGCTACATGACGGCGAAAGATGAAGATATATTAACTTCTCAGACTCTTTTGAAAAAAGGAGTTGCTATTGATCGTCTTCTACAGAATGTAATAGTTGATAAGACAATCAAAGTAGATGACTTATATGTTGGTGATAAAAATGCACTTGTGGTCGCTGCTAGGATCACGGGTTATGGAGAAGAATATGAGGTATCATTAGCGTGTCCTTCTTGCTCCGAAACAAATTCACACGCAGTTGATTTATCTGGTTTACAGGTGAACAAGCTTGAGAAAACTCTGTTAGAGGATTTAAACATTGAAAAGACACAGAACAATACATTTATTATCCATCTGCCACGTTCTGAAGTGAATGTTGAAGTCAAACTATTGACAGGAAGAGACGAAAAGAATTTCTTACTTTCAAGCGAGAGCAAAAAGAAACATAATTTACCAGAATCTGTTTTGACAGATCAAATGAAATTATTCATTATATCAGTCAACGGAGATGGGAAAAGGGAAACTGTTAGTTCTTTTGTAAATAATATGCTCGCATATGATTCAAGGTATTTAAGAAGAGTTTACGCAGAAATAACTCCAAATGTTAAAATGGAGTGCGACTTTGTTTGTCCGGGGTGTAATGCTACCTCAGTCATCGATGTCCCATTTACAACTGCGTTTTTTTGGCCTAAGTGAAAAATACATAGGACAGGTTTATGAAATGTTCTTCTTTTTGAAGTATCACGGTGGCTGGAGCTTCACCGAGGCATATAGTTTGCCTGTTAAAATACGAAATTGGTTTGCCAAGAGACTTTTAAAGCAACTTGAAAACGAACGTACTCAAATGGAAAAGGCTAACAAGCGTTAATTTATTCACAATTTCGTTTTAAAGAACTATTTATAATTATTAGTCGAGGAGCGCACCAATGGATCTTCAAGATAAAATATTAGATTTAAATGCTGCAAAAAATGGTCAACTAAATGAAGGAACATTATTACATTATGGCGCCCTCATTAAACATGCTTTAGAAAGGCTGTTTGCACCAGGATTTTTTGGCAACACTTTAAGAGTTCGTGGAGAACGCTCTCAAATTGAAGCATTCATGGGCGCACTCGGCTCAGAAAAAAAATATATGCAAACATATATGAAAAATGGTTTAAACAACCCATCGACTTTTGCTTCAAAACACGCTTTAGATAGCGCAGTAAGAAAGTTTGAGGTTTCATCTGGCTTAAAATGGCCATTTAAATAGGAGATAATTTAAGTGGCTCAAGAAACTGGAGAACAAAAACTAAAAAGACAGCTTGAAGAAGTTAAGCTTATGGAGCGGCTCACAAAAGCTACTATAGCCAACAAAGACGAGATGCGCAACGCCCTGGATACAATGCAGAAGAAGCTCAATGTCCAGAGATTAGCGGGCAAGCTTACCGAGGAACAGATTCAGCAATCGCAGACGGAAATTGATTTAAGAACTCAATTGATCGGGAAAACCGAAGAGCAACGAATCGCAATATTGAATGCCGTACAAGCTCAGAGAGAAGATCTTAAAGCCAGATTAGATCGCATTGTAGGGCTTGAAAAAGAAATAGATTTACTAAAGGACGGCGCCGGCGAATTTGATAATTGGGCCAATAAAGTTTCAAAACTAACTGGATTTGGTATGAAATTTACTCAAACGTGGTCTGGCGGACTTTTCAACATAGGGACAAAATTAAAGAAGGTTCAGAAAGATTTTGAGTTGTTGCTGGCAAAAGGAGAGAAAAAAGGCCCGATCATTGAGAAGTATATGAAGAACCTCGGTGATTATATGGCGGGCTTTGCGGTTGAATGGGTGGAAGACATTATCAAACAACAAGATCAGCTGGTGGCCGGTTTTCATAAATCTACACAAGCTAGCGACGAAATGTCAAGTTCGGTACTGGAAGCTAGCGAAGCTTTAAGACAACAAGGGCTTGGCATGGAAGCAGCCTATAAGGCTTCTGAAGCTTTGATCGCTTCTTCGGTAGAATTTAAGAATGCTACTGGAGGTTATCGACAGGAAATAATAGATACGGTTGCAAAACTTGAAATAGCAGGAGTAAGTGCAAACACTACGGCTGCAGCCTTTGACGTTTTTACTAAAGTTTTAGGCAAGAAAGGCACAGCAGAGTTAAAGAAATTTGCTAAGGTGGCAGAGACATTAGACGTTCCTCTGAATCAATTCTATTCAGAATTTGTTACGGCTTCAAAACAACTAGCATCTCGCGGACCACAAATGGAAAAGATATTTGTTAACTTGCAAGCTCAAGTTCGAGCTACTGGTGCCTCAATGGATACATTGTTGGGAGTGGCAGAGAAGTTTGACACATTTGAAAGTTCCGCTGATTCTGTTGCAAGGTTAAATGGTATATTAGGTGGGCCATATCTGAACAGTGTTCAGATGGTCATGATGGCCGAGGATGAAAGGATAGAGGCAGTTAGAGCCAGCCTTAAGCAGTCCGGAACAGTGTTTAAAAACTTAGGTCATCATGCGCGAATGAGTATTATGGCTGCAGCAGGAATCACCGATCAGGCAGAAGCGACTAAATTTCTTGGTTCCACCGCATCGGAGTATAAAAAGATACAAAAAGAAGCAGAAATAGCAGCAAAGAAAGAAAAGAATCTAGCTGATATGACAAAGAAAGCAATGACGATGGCGGAGGAACTCAGGCTTGCCTTTATGGGGCTTGTCATAGAAATGAAACCGTTTATTGAATCAGTGACAGATGCTGTAAGCTCATTCACAGGGTTTGTTAGTGGGATGAGCGAAGGTGGGAAACAGATTTTCTTTTGGACAATGCTTCTTGGTGGACTTGGACTTAAATTTGGTGTGTTTAAGACCCTTGTGTTTACTATAATTCCTATGTTGTGGACCATGGGTACCGCTCTCGCCACTGTCGCCGCCGGCACAACCGCCGTTGGGTTCGCTATGAAACTCGCAGGCTTCGGCGTAGTCTTGACCATCCTCACGGGCCTAATTTGGGCCGTGAAAAAGCTGGGTGAATACTTTGGATGGTGGGGGAACGAAGCCGAAGCCGCCGGCGAAAAAGTTGGTAATGCTATGGGCATGGTAGATGCGGATGCTCACAAGAAAGCTTTGAAACAAGTGCGATCCCAATGGGCTCATTCTTCACCTGCCGAAGACTCTACGAGCCCATTAAATCACAGTGGTACTGAAAGCATTTTTGAAGCAACGGCACGACAAGCCAATGAAGATCTTGCAAAGATCGAAATGGAACCGACCTCGGGCGGAGGCGGTGCTGGCGGAGCCCTTGGCGATATCGCCTATACCGGCATCGCCATGCTGATGAAGCCGATAACTATTGCTATTGTTGAGGCTCTAAAAGAAGCAGGAGTTGCCGGCGCCACCGGAGGAGGCGGAGGAGGGGGACAAGTAGTATTAAAACTCAACGAAAGAGAACTAGGGAGTGTTCTTTTCGACCACCCAAATGGAACGATATATTCTCTTAATAATGACACTGGTAAAAAACTTAATCTAGGATTAGCGAGACAAACAAAGTAGGAGGCTAAAAAGTGAAAATTACAAACGGATTTGCAGAAACGAATAAACTATATCTTGATATTCATCACGTTAATAGTGGAAGAAATGTTACATTCAAAGCTTTTTTGACAAACTATAGTGAAGAATTCAATACATCCTACGATGAACAATTTTTTGTTATGAATCAACAACCTGTTAGAAAACTTAAAAGCACAATAAGGACGATTAACATTTCCTGGGTATTGCCAGCTTATGATATAATTGAAGCAGATAGAAATCTAGGAAAAATTTCTCTTTTGTCTAACATGCTATATCCAGAACAAGTAAGAGGTGCTGGTGTAGGTGGAGGTTTCTATCCAAAAGTCGGCGGCAGCCCAATATTTAAATTGAGACTCGTTAATTGGGTACGCGATGCGTCTCCATCAAGTGTGGATTCTTATTCTATAGCTTCTAATAGTGGCATGCTAGGATACATAGATGGTTTTAATTATAGTTTTGTAATGGAGGAAGGGTTCTTTCTGGTAAAGGGAAAAGCGTTGCCAAAAAATATTGAGGCGAGTTTTTCCTACTTGCCCGTGAATGAAAAAAGCCCAGCCTGGATAAATAAAAAATTCAATTATCCAGGATACCCTTATAAGGAAGGTCACCTTCTTCACAAAGTTCCAGATCTGGGAGAAATGGGCGACGCGTATAGTGAGACAAGTGAAATATATAAAAATGCTGCAGGAAAACTTATCAAATGAGAAATGATGCAAGAATATTATTAATGAATAACAGTAATCTTTATAGAGAGCAGTTTCTTAACAGAAAAGTTCCTAGAATTAGACATTTATCTACACCAATTATTAGATATCCTACAGTTGAAGAAATGGATGAGTTTACTATTTTCTCTCACATATGGACAGTTGGAGATAGGTTTTACAAGCTATCTGATAAACATTATGGCACCGTAGATGTTTGGTGGGTTATTCCCTGGTTTAATAAAAAGCCTTTGGAGTCAGACTTCAAACTTGGAGACACCATTCACATACCCCAGCCTTTAGAACTGGCATTAACTTATTTTAATATTGGGTAAAATTTAAATGGCTAAATCGAATACTCATATACTGCATGAATCTCGGTCGAAACTACCTGAATATGCAGAGGCTTGTTATTTGGCCGAACAGATTGAATTATACGCAAATAAAAAAGGAACCGAAATTCCTCAAAAGTATAAGCATCTAGCTCTAACAGATCCAAACACGTCGGATTCAACTGCTATACTTAATAACCTTCGAGGACATGGGAAGGCAGGGCAGGATTTTTTTCAGGACGTACCTAAGTCGATTTCTGGAGACTTTCAGCCTTGGATTAAGATTTTCAAAGTAAAACTCGGAACCCAGAAAGCAAAAAGTGATAAAGATATAGTTATTCCTCTTAAATTTAATAATCTTAGAAATTTAGGGGTTACTGATTCTCATAAGTTAGGTGTTGCTTTTCGTTCGTTCACTTTTGATTTTGAAGGTGTCCGACCAGTTGAAATAGATACCTATGTTCACTGCAACTTGAAACTTTATTTCGAATCTCCGAAAGCTCTCTTCAAGATGTACACAGAGAAGGGGCATAAATATTCGTTTGCAGATTTAATTAGGAGAGCCGTCATTAAAAAGTCCGATAAAAAAGGAGTCTCATCTGATCAGCTGCATCTCCTGCATGATGAAAAATACTTTCGAATTAGAGTTGATGTTGGATATACGCCGCCTCCTTTTAAACGATTAGTTGAAGCTTACAGAGGTGCTGGTTTCTCAAATCCGAATAAAAAAGCTCGCAATTTAAGAGCAGCCTTAAAAGCCAATAGGATGCAACTTTATTTAAATCTTCTTAAACATTCTATTAATCCAATTTTTGACGCTCCGGATGGTGGATTTGAGTTAAGTATAGATTATGTGGGTTCTATTGAAACATCTTTTAGATCGAGGGCTGCTAATATATTATTTACTCCTGCTGATAAGGGCGCAGCCAAAGGAGAAATGGAGAAGAAGAAGCACTTCTTAAAGACACAAAACGCGGCCTTCGGAGATTTAAAACCAGAACAAAGAGATAAACTTAATGCATACGCAGAAGGAGGAGGGAATATAAACGACTTAATATCGGCAGAAGCAGAAGCTGTAAAAGCAACTCAGTATGGTAGAGGGGTCGAGAACATGGGAGAGGTAATGAAGGAGGTCGCCCCAGGCATCTCAGCTCTGTTAGACTTCGCCGGCGAGGCCATCGTGGGACCAAAGGCTTCGACAAAGATATCAGAACAAGGCGGAGGGACGCAGATGACTGGTGACCCACTTGCGCAGTCCGCAATTGAGCTGGAAGCAACTCAAAATGTGCTCAGAGAACAATTTGGAATTGAATCCGGAAAAGCTCGCGCCACAAGAATTATAACTTACCTGCAGAACAGGGAGTATCACAACAGGACCGATGTTGGTCAAACAATTTATAGAGCTAAGAAGATGTCTAGAATGTATAGTAAAATTTTAGATAGACTAACTGCTGAAAATAAATTACATTTTATTCAACTACCTGAAAGTGAACTTCATAGATGGTTTGCAACTAGGAAAGCGAAAGCGGTAGCGCAGTCAAATAAAGATAGATTAAAAGAAATCGATAAAGAAATAGAAGTTCTTGGGAAACTTCCGCAAGGAGAGACGGCACAGGAACAGTTAAATCAACTCGAGGCTAATAATAATAAAATTCTAGATTTACAAGATGAAAAATCAGTCCTTGAGGGCGAAGCCATTACAGGTGGCGCGGGGTCACAGCGGGGTCCTGCGCCACCAGCTGTACAGAATGCTGGGCCAAACCAGGCAGCTGCTCAAGAATCTCAGGCTCATATGGAAAAAGACGCTCAAGTTAAAGCTGCGAACGTAAAAGCAGCAGAGGCGAGAAAAGCAGGAGATTCTTCTCCCGCCAACGAAATTCCATACACCAAAATGGTAACCCCGGCTGATTTATCCACGCGAAATATATATTTTTTCTACTACGGAGATCTTTTAGATATAGTTTTAGAAATGTTGTATGAGCACAAAGACGAAATGGATCTAGATTGGTGGGGTACCAGCAACAAAAAAGGTACTGTAAAATTTTTGTTAGGAGAGGTTGAATTTACCAACCCCGCAAACCGAAAAGTAGTAAAGGAAAGTCTAGCCAAAATTCCAATTACCCTCAAAGTTTGGCAAGAGTTTTGGCTCGAAAATGTTATCGATCAATGGAGAACAGAATACTTTTTTGATTCGTTTCTCAACGACACATTAACTCAACTGATAGTGGAGGCACTAACGGGCAGATGTAAAGACGAAGGAAACGTAAACGTCAATGTACGCGCTTATCCATCTTACTTAACGATAAAAAATATAAACAACAAAATAGTTTTTTCTAAACTCCACGGGAAGTACCGCCACGCAAACGACAATGCATATTATTATTCTAATGATGATTCAACCGGTGCGGATCCTGGGAACTCAGCTGCCGAAAACGATTCATCCAAAGCAAAAACAGGAGAGCTTATTCTCGTACAAGCCGCGTCGAATTCTGCCAAGTGGTTTAAAAATAAATCCTCTGATATAAAACGTGGCGTTTACCACCTTGAACTTGGGCGAGAAAATTCTACGATTTTAAATTTTCAAATGAATAGATCTAACCAACCTCATTATCTTGAAGCAAAATTAGAGCAACAGGGCATTGATAGCTACCATGTTTTTGGTGAGCCATATAATTATGATGTCACTATGTATGGTAATGCGCTTCTAGTCCCAGGAAAACATGTAAAGATTTCTTTTCCCTTTACTTGGTTTAGTAAACAGGAACAAATAGGTCTAGGAATTGGTGGATATTGTTTTATTCTCAAAACGAAAAACGAGATCAAAGCTTTGGACGCTAGATTGGAATGGACGACAAACATGCAATGTTTATGGCAATCTTTCGGAGGTCATTCTCGACCGTCTGCAAATTCTGGCAGGGGTAATAAACCAATAACTCCCGTCGCCCCCGCCGCATCATGGTCGGGGACTGGGCCCCGGCCCACGTCTACCGTCGGCGGCGTCAGACTTGTGCAAGCCTGGGATGTTGGGAAACCCGACACCACAAAAGATGCCTTCACCGCCCCGCCAGAAGATATCACTTTTGAGGCTGCCGAAGCTGCCATCAAAAAAGAGAAAATGATTGCAGACTCCAAAAAACAAGTTGCTCACATGAATAAGTCTCTCAGCGACGGAGTTGTAGCACCTGGTCACGCAATGGAAGGGCAAAAAGTGACACCGCAACTGGCTAAAGATATAGAGAAAAATCGCGACAAGATTGTTGAACTTCTAAGAGCCGAGGGGGTGGAGTAACAATGCCAACAAAAAAATCTTTCGACGATAGTATAAATTACGAAATTTACAAATACCCATTTCTTACTCCAAGACCATTGAATATGTGGTACCACAGAGTTTTATATGGCAAAATTGATCAACAAGGTAATGTAATCCATCTTAGTAACGAATCTAAATCAAAAAGATTAAGAGTAGTACAGCCGACATCTGCATTTGCAAATAAAGTTGGAGATATACTTCTGCTAGATTTTGTAGCAACTGCTTTTAAAAATGTGCAAGGCGCCCTTGTTAGAACAGATGTTCTGGGAAAAAGTTCACGTTCTGGAATTATAAGAATTGCCATACAAAAGCCCAGCGGCGGCTATGTTGATGTGGATACGTTGTACGGACCATATGCGCAAAGTATATTTTCTATTTTTTCTGACGTCTATCTTAAAACTTCTGTGAAAACCAGACTAGTTCAAAATTTTGACGATTATTCAAGATTATTTCTAGAATTTGCTAAAGAATACGCCGCGACAAACTCACTCACTAAAACATTTTTTATTAAAAGCAGTCTTTGTACTTCCTTGATTAGTGGTTTAACTGTGCAGCTCGAAACCAACGATCATAATAGCGACGAGGCCAGGATGTTGTGGGTAAAGGATCCAAATTTTCCACTCTATGTTAACACGGCAGCACAAAACGGGTTTCTAGTGAACAAATATGCCCCATGGAGGTTAACTGCAAACATAGCATCTCCTCGCACAGTGACGTACTGGATTAGACACCACATTGCTTCTTTGGAGCAGAGGCCTGATGGGAAAGAGCTTCTTAGCAAAGTAGTGCCTGGGTGTGTTGACACTGAAGAGACTGTTGATAAATTTCTCAACCAAGGACTTTCAGTCGGCGGCGAAGCCTACGCATTCCCTGAAACTTCCAGACATTTTTTTGAGTCCTATTATACTAAGTCTTGTTTTAATGACATAAGTGAGTTAAAAACAAATATGGTGAACAATTACAATGAATTTGTTACCGCAAATCCTGTAGTAAGAATAACTGACCATAAGAGATGCCCTTACGGTATGAAAACTGATAAGATAACTCAAAGAGTTGTGACCCGTTCCCGTATTAAGATGAACACTGTGAATGACAAGTATGGTACGGACTACTGGCTAGAAGTTTATTTTCGTATTCGATCATACGAAGAACAAGTATTTTTTAAGGAGCCAAAATTTAGACGTATATTAAAAAGTGCTCAAAGAATTGCGACCGGCTTTGGCGAACTTGACATTCCCGCCGCTGCAATGTATATTAATAGATCGCTAAGAGGGTTCCCGGAAACAAATCCCATTGTTATGACAAAACCTGTGATGCCCAATGTGAAAGAAGAAACTACACAATAGATATCATCATGCACCAGCCCACCGAAATCATAATAAGCTTGACAAAAAAACAAAAATGGTGTAAATTAATAGATATGAAAACTAATTCGAAAAAGGTTAATTTGTGTTATTTCAAACACTAGACAATAAACATAAATGTATAGGAGTCTACTATGACGGAAATCTTTACTTTAATCGTGAACTTCCTAACGGAATTAACAAAACATGGTCTTATGCATCTTTCCTCGGGGATAGAGAAATTAGATACGCACATCTGCAATGTGGTGGCAAATCTATTGACAGTGTTTGTCCCCCCAGTATAAAAAAAGACTGGAACCAAGTTAATAGGAAGATAAAAGCATTTATGAGATCAATCCATCTGGCAAAAGTTTCATTGGATGATAATTGTTTTTATGACTTGATACCGAAGAAATTTTTACTTGAATTTTGTGAAGTAAAAAACCGAATTACAAAACACGTTTTTGAAAATTTTTTGCCGCCCAAAAATTTGAGATTTTTGACTTTATTAACAAAAGTGGTTGAAGACGTAAATCAACAAAAACTCAACATTGACATAGATGGGTTTAAGCCGCATCTTGCTGAATATAAGGCAAGACAGTGGAGGAAAAAAGTTAAGAGTATTTCGCCATATATAAAATATGATATTTTTGGGACCAAGACCGGTAGATTAACAACAAAAAAATATAGTTTCCCAATTCTTACTTTTCCGAAAAAATACCGCTCCATCATTAAACCAAATAATGATATATTTGTCGAATTAGATTATAACGGAGCCGAATTGAGGACTTTGTTGGCTTTGTCAGACAAAAATCAGCCAGCAACAGATATACACGAGTGGAACAGAAAACATTTATCTGGAAACAAAACCTCATCGAGACAAGAAATTAAAAATTCTATCTTCGCTTGGCTTTATAATTCAAAAGAGCACCCAAATGAAAAAGTACTGAGAAAGATGTTTGATAAAGATAAAGTTTTGAACGATTATTGGGATGGCGAAGTTGTAAAAACCTGTTTTAACAGAGAGATACCAGCAGATAAACATCATGCATTAAATTACACAATACAAAGTACGTGTGCTGACCTCATTTTACAAAAAATGATTAAAATTCATGATATGCTGAAAGGCAGAAAATCAAATATTGCTTTTTGCGTACATGACAGCATAGTTATTGACCTGCACACAGACGATAAGCATCTTATGAAAAATATTATAAACGAATTTTCAAATACAAGATTTGGCAAGTTTAAAACTAACGTCAAAACTGGTAGAGATTTCGGAGACCTTGCGGAGCTTATAGCGTAATGGATACTGTTATAGGACTAGGACAAGCTGGATGCAATATCGCTGATGAGTTTGCAAAACACGATCAGTATAAAATTTATAAGATCGATGCCTCAGATAACACTACACAGGAAGACTGGTCTTGGGCGTCATATGGTGTTGAAGGGGGAACTGATAAACATGAACAAAATGGCGTTTGCAAATTTCCTCGCTTAAGTAGTCCAGAAGAATATGAAGAAAAGTGCCCGAATATGAATAACTTCTTCAGAGACGTCAAAGGAGAGCTTCTTTTCGTCATAGGCGGCGCCGGAGACATTTCTGGGGCGTCTTTAAGAATTTTAGAACATCTTAAACATTGTGACATAAACATTTTATATATAAGGCCAGAAATAGAACTTCTTCCGTTAGAAAAAAGGGAACACGAGTGGGCCACATTTAACATTTTGCAAGAGTATGCGAGGTCGGGCCTGTTCAAGAGACTTTATATTGTTAGCAATCCTGAAGTTGAACAGCATTTAGGAGAAATACCAGTTATTGGTTATTATGAACGGCTGAATAAAATGATTGTTTCAACATTACACATGATAAATGTTTACAATCATAACGATCCTGTAACTACCAATTTTTCTACTCCTAAAGACATCAACCGAATCTCTACAATCGGGATCGCTAACAACGAGGATGGTGAAAAAAAACTATTTTATTTGCTTGACAACATTGAAGAAATGCGCTATTATTATGCTATAAATAAGAAAAAATTAGAAACCGATGGAGACATTTTGAAAAAAGTTCGAGAGCAGATAAAAAATGAAGTTCCGACTGGCTACGGAATTTTTGCAACGAAGTATGAGCAGGATTATGTTTATATCATTGCTCATACATCAGAAATCCAACGACAAAAAAATGAAAAAAACACTTGACAAACAGAATTCATTGTGTTACTATGAACATAGCAGAATGAGAAATTAGTCATTCTGACTCTACTCAAACAAAGGAGAAAATAATATGGGTATTGATATGGAAAAAATGCGCACCCGACGCACAGAACTAGACAACAGAGGCGGTAACAACCGAGAATCTTTTTGGAAGCCGCAGGATGGAGAAACAACGATTCGCATCGTTCCTACTCCAGATGGCGATCCTTTCAAAGATTATTGGTTTCACTATAATGTTGGAAACAACTCAGGCTTTCTGAGTCCAAAGAAAAACTTTGGAGAGGACGACGCACTTGATTCTTTCGTTCGCAAGCTTTATAAAGAAGGCACGGAAGAAAGCATTAAAGTGGCCAAGTCTTTGTCTGCTCGTCAGCGCTTTTTTGCTCCCGTGGTAGTTCGCGGAGAAGAAGAAAAAGGTGTGCGCATTTGGGGGTTTGGTAAGATGGCTTATGAAAAGCTTCTTAATCTTGTCCTTAATCCCGAATATGGCGATATTACAGATTCCGAAACCGGAACAGACCTTGTAATTCGTTACGGGAAACCCGCAGGAGCATCGTTTCCTCAAACGGAGATTACTCCACGCCGACGCCCTTCGCCGCTGTGCGAAGACGAGGCACAATGTGCTGAATGGTTGGATACTATTCCAGATCTTGATAAGCTTTTTGAGCGCAAGACTCCGGGAGAAGTCGAGACTATTCTTGATGAATATTTATCAGGGAATGTTGATGATGTCTCCTCTGATAATATAGAGAAATACAATACTGAATCAGGTGATTCGGTGGATAAGGCTTTTAGCGAGCTTCTTTCGTAAATCTCTCTCACCCGCAGGGAGGCATGGGGTTACAGATGTCTCAATTTTAACAAAAGGGGTGAATTATAATGAGTGAAAAAACAGAAAACAAAAAAACAAAGAGTAAAAAAGTAAAAAACAAAAAAACGAAGATTAAAAAAGTAGAAAATGGACAAACAGTGAACGTGCATTACGTCGGGACACTTGATGACGGGACTGAATTTGATAGCTCCCGATCTCGCGAAGAAAGTATTTCTTTTGAGGTTGGGTCAGGTCAATTAATTCCTGGTTTCGATGCGGCTCTTCACGGGATGGCCGTTGGCGAGGTCAAAAAAATTAAACTGGAGCCGAATGAAGCCTATGGACAGATTAGATCTGAACATGTTCAGTCGGTACCGATACAAGCATTTCCTCCTGATTTTGCTTTTCAAGAAGGAGCCATGGTCCAAGGTCAAAATCCTGAAGGCCATTCAGTAACTGCAACAATTGATTCGGTCGGCGAGGAATCTGTTGTATTAAATTTCAACCACCCGCTAGCCGGCAAAACATTGAATTTTGAAATTGAACTTTTGGGCGTTGAAGAACAAGTTTTAGAGAAAAAGTGAAGAGTTTAACAATGACGAGAAAGATCAAAACCAAAGCAGGAAAACTTTCCATGTCGGACATGCGAAACCTTATTAATAAAAAGGCTGGTATGTCTGTTGCGCATGATTTAACCACTGCCAACCCAACAGAAGTGAAAGATTGGATTCCCACTGGTTCTCGTTGGTTAGACTCAATTATTTGTCGTGGGCGGTTAACTGGTATTCCGATAGGCAAAGTTGTTGAAATTGCAGGGTTAGAATCAACTGGAAAATCTTACATGGCCGCACAAGTTGCTTCTAACGCCCAGAATATGGGCATCGATGTAGTTTATTTCGATTCTGAATCAGCAATTGATCCTTCTTTTTTAGAGCGCACAGGCTGTGATTTAGAAAGCCTGCTTTATATTCAAGCACAGAGCGTAGAATTTGTTCTCGAGACAATCGAAGATCTTCTTGCTAATAATGACAATCGTATGCTTTTTATTTGGGACAGTCTTGCTCTGACTCCATCCGTCAGTGATGTTGAAGGCGACTTCAATCCTTTGTCCTCAATGGCTGTAAAAGCTCGCATCCTTGCTAAAGGAATGTCTAAATTAACTGTTCCAATAGCGAATAGCCAGTCGACATTTCTAGTGCTTAACCAACTTAAGACAAATATTACTAGGAGTCCTTCTGAAGCGATGGTTGAACCTTATATGACGCCTGGTGGGAAGGCTATGATTTATTCTTATTCTCTTCGCGTTTGGCTTACAGGACGAAAAGCGAAGGCCAGTTTTGTACTTGATGAAAGAGGATTTAGAGTCGGAACAGAAATTAAAGCTACTCTCAAAAAAAGCCGTTTTGGAACTCAGGGCAGACAAGCAAGTTTTAAAATTTTATGGGGAGATGATATTGGTATTCAAGATGAAGAGAGTTGGTTCGAGGCAATTAAAGGTGCCGACTGTCTTAAACAAAGTGGAGCATGGTATTCGCTACAATATAAAGATGGTACGGAAGAAAAATTTCAGCCGTCAAAATGGAAAAGCATGTTGACAAATAAGAAGTTTCGTGATAGAGTATTAGAAATAATGGACGAAGAAGTTATACTCAAATTTGACAAGAGACAAGGTGAAGCATCGGATTTTTACGATATCGAACAAGAAGAACAAAAATGAAAAACCTGGTTTTTTTGCTGCCACTACTTTTTAGTGTTAGTTGTGTTGCCTACGTCGAGGAAATACCTTCAGAACAATATTGCGAAATTGAGTACGTTGAAACAGATTATCATGGACTGGTAATTCCTTTCTTGAATGATCAGAAATGGTACAGAGATGTGGTACCGTGTGCAAAAGTATCAAGCTATCGACAGATAAGTCCTATCGTTTATTTTTCTTCATGGCATGGCATCTTTGAGCCAAATCATCAATACCATCACCGTATTCGACCACCACGACACCGCATGAAGCGCCGAACCCGAAAATATGATCATCTTACTGGATGGCGATAAAGATGTCAAGGGCTCAACGTTATTTGTCTGTTGCGAAAAGAGTAGCTCAACAGGGCAGCTGTGAAAAAACTAGTCACGGTGCAGTTTTAGTAAAGGGCGGCAATATTATAAACGCCGCGCGCAATAAGTGGTCTTATTCCTCTTTTGGTAAAAGATTTCGTGAGCGGGACAAGGGGATATCAACATTGCATGCTGAGTTGGCAGCTGTTCTTAATTTAGACAGATCTATAACACGAGGAACAGATATTTATGTTGTTAGGGTTGATAAGGCAGGCGAATTTAGAATGAGCAAACCCTGTTCTATGTGCGAAACAGCTTTAAAACATGTTGGAATAAAAAGGATATATTATACTACAGATGACGGCAAGCTTGAATGTTATAAATTGTGATTCTAATTACAGTATGGAAGAAAGATTTCTAGAGGATCTTAAGGGATGTTTCCCAAAAATGAAATTTAGACTCATCAACGTAGAGCTTCCTAGCCCGCTCTTTGATTGCAACGAGAGACAGACACTTAAGGCAGGAAGGAGAAAACTTAAATCGTCATGGAGTCCTCCACTATCAGAAATTAAAGATGAAAAATTTTATCAACGTTTATTAGGGGATTGTATGGACGAAATTAATAAGTTGTATCCAAAAAGAAGGTGGTTTTGAAAAGAATATTAATAATTGATGCTCTCAATATTTATTTGAGAGCTTATATATCTAACCCTTCAATTGCTTCGAATGGTCAGCCAATTGGAGGAGCATTTGGCTTTCTCAAATCTCTCCAAAAATATTGTAGAGAGATGAAGCCTGATCATATCGTGGTCTGCTGGGATGGTCCTGATGGAAGCAGAAAAAGAAAGACAATGCACAAAGGTTATAAACAAGGCAGAAAACCCATTCGTCTTAATCGTAATGTACGTATCATGTCAGAGGAAGAAGAACAAAACAATAAAGTTTGGCAGCAACGAAGACTGATAACATATCTCAATTGTCTTCCGGTTTCTCAGATCATGATTGAAAAAATTGAAGCAGATGACATCATTAGTTATGTTGCACAAATGCAGCATTTTAAGGACGCTCAGAAGGTTATAATTTCAAGTGATAAAGATTTCTATCAACTCTGTAATGATAAAACAGTAGTTTATAGGCCGGTCCAAATTGAGTTCATAAACGTCAAAAGACTAGTTGAGACGTTTGGTATACACCCTAACAACTTCGCCCTTGCAAGGGCCATTTGCGGCGACAAGAGCGACAATCTAGACGGTGTAGGGGGAGCGGGCTTAAAGACCGTTGCTAAGCGGTTTCCGTTCCTCTCAGAGGCTAATCCGCATGAGATCCAGACACTTTTTGAAGCTTGTGAATCAGTGGAGAAGCCATTAAAAGTTCATCATAATATTTTGAGCGGAGAGAAGAAAATACAGAGAAATTATAAAATGATGCAGTTATATACTCCTCTTATCTCGGTGCAGGCAAGTCAAAAGATTAAGTACGCAATTCAGGAGATGACACCTGAGTTGAATAAAACTCAATGCATCGGCTTGATGATTGAAGATGGAATTGGTGCATACGATTGGTCAGAAATGTTTGCAACAATGAAAAGATTTTGCTTGACAACAAGCAAAAGATGATGTATGATAAGTAATATAAAATAAAAGGAGAGCTTACTAAGCATGACATATAAAATAATTGACGCGGATCCTTGGGACGAAAAGGAAGAAAAACAAAGCATAAAACAGATTGCTAAACAATATCTAAAAACATTTTTGGATGGGTCTTTTCAAAGATATGGCGGCATTGACCGTGGATCAGGTTGGGATAAAAAGCAGTGTTCAGAATTTGTTGGCAATCTTATCACTGGAGGAGCAGTTGGTTCAAGAGTCATGACTGCTAAGGTAGAAGATTGTCTTAGGTGGGCCAAAGAACAAAAATCTCAGGAAGATATCGAATATTTTCAAGGGGTCTTAGATCAGGGGTTTGAGGAGATTAGCATTGATGGCAATAACACCGCAAGCTCGATCAGTGGGTTTGTGGAAGGAAAGCTTCCAGCGTTAATTCCGGATTCTGTAACTGGAGCGAGAATAAAAAAATATTTTAAAGATCTTGATGAAGAAGAGCAAGACTCTGTTCTCCACTACAAGCAGCTAACAAAAATTATACTAAGGAGAATTTCTAAAGATGCCATGTGTGATATATTTAGGAACGTAAATAGAGCAATACCGCTAAATCACCAAGAGTGGAGGCAAGCAAATCCAACTGACTTGGCGGCAACTATTAGAGAGATTGCTAATATGTCAACTATTAGAGATGGTTTTCTATTTGTATTCAAAAATGCTAATAGCTACGATAAAAGAACTCACGAATCAATGACAGCGCAGCTTTGCATTAAGCATGACAAAAGCTTCGATACCAGTCTTAAGAAAAAAGCCTTGGATGAATATTACGAAGAAAATAATAGTGTCGACTCAAATACGCAAACAACTGTTAGAAATATTTTAAAAGAGGTCAAAAAATGTAGGGCTGCGGTACTGAATAAGAACCAAATAACAACCGGACTGTGGCATAATCTCTGTGACGTCATTTACCTCGTTGATGAGTATGGTCTCCAAATCGACGATTATAAGGACTTCTCGACATGGTTCCTAACGAAGAATACAAAGTATAATGAATATGCTGAAACTGTTATAGAAAAAGAGAAAGAAGAAAAGTCTTACATTCATTGGACTACGACTTATGGTGATCAAAAATTTTATAGGAAAACCGCGCTGCTTTTCGGCAGAGACCTGTATGATGAGAAAGAAGAGCTTATTAACAATAGCGTGCTAAGTGAAAAACCAAAGATTCGAACCAGCAAGGACAACTTTACATTCGATGACAAGCTTGAATTGTGGGGACTTCAAGGTGGGAAAACTAGAGACGGAGATGTTGTTGACATACTTGATCTTTACAGGGGAGGCAAGTACGAAACTGACCATGTTAAATCCGTTGCTAACGGCGGTGAAACAGCCATAGAAAATGCTGAACTTATGACTACGAAAGAAAATAGAAAGAAGGGCTCTAAGGATAATGAACCACATTTTGATTTTCAAAAACCAGAAGTCATGAGTCGTCAAGTTGCAGAATAATATTGAAATATACAACAAAGAAGGTCTCGAGTTTTTATTAGATATTCCAGACAACTCTATAGACCTCGTTCTAATTGACCCTCCATACATAACCTCTAAAGAATCAGGTATGGATAAATGGGTCAAACATGTAAATCAACAAAATAAGTCTGGCTCGGTCGATGTAAAAACCGAAAAAGAGTGGGGCAACTATAAGTCTGCTGAAGAATGGGAACGATGGTTTGAAGCCGGCAATGTGCCGGAGGATTTACGTAGTAAGCAACTAGAAAAACTAAAACAAGATTATCTAAAGTACGGAAGCATTTACGGCAAAAAATATGCTGTTCAAACTGACTTTGGCTCTTGGGATTCTGATTTTTCCATGGAACAATTGGATTTGTTTGTTGAGCAATTTTATCGCGTTCTTAAGAATAGCGGAACTTGTATTATATTCTTCGATCTCTGGAAGATATCTTATCTGAAGGAAAAAATGGAAGGAACCAACTTCAAGCAACTGAGATTTGTTGAGTGGATAAAAACAAACCCGCAGCCTCGCAATAGCAGCCTTAATTATCTTACAAATTGTAGGGAAATAGCTCTTCTTGGAGTTAAGAAAGAAAAGCCTACTTTCAACAGTTCGTATGATAACGGCATGTACCAGTATCCAATTCATTCGGGAAAAGATAGATGTCATCCAACTCAGAAGAGTCTGCCTTTGTTTGAGGAGTTAGTCACCAAACATTCAAACAAGGGTGACACTGTTTTGGATTGTTTTCTTGGTTCTGGGACAACTGCCATGGCCGCGAACAACACAGGAAGAAACTTTATCGGATGTGAATTAGATAAAAAATATTATGACAAGTGCATGGAAAGAATGAACTTGACAAAGAAAGAAGATTAGTGTATATTAGAATAATGATTCACGATAAAGATAGAGAGATGGAGAAAATTATAATTGAAATACTTGAAGATTTTAACAGTTATTCAACAAATATCTCCTCAGAAATTTCTAGAAGGATGATTGCAAAAGCAGTCGTTAAAAAAATTAAGAAGATGTATAACTATGATATAAAATATTTTTATAGTTAATATTCACGCTCGTAGTTCAGTAGGTTAGAACGCCACTCTTATAAGGTGGAGGTCTCTGGTTCAAGTCCAGCCGGGCGCACCAAAAAAAAAGAGCAATTATGACAAAAGAAGAGAGAGTAGATTTTTCAAAATATGGCAAAGATTTTCAAGAAAAATTATGCCAACTGATTCTGCAAGACAGAATTTTTTGCGATCAAATCGAAGAGGTGTTAGATATACAGTTCTTGGAACTCAAGTATCTTCGTGTTTTTATTGAGAAAGTTTTCTCTTACAGAGAGAAGTATAAAGTCCACCCAACAGTTCGCATCATGCTAACAATAATGCGTTCTGAATTAGATGATGAAAATGACGCTACACAAAAACAAGTGAGAGATTATTTTTCTAGAATTCATAAATCTGATATGGAAGTTGAGGGAGAGGGGTATATTAAGGACACTGCTCTTGATTTTTGTAGGAAACAAGTACTGAAAGAGGCCATGCTTAAAAGTGTTGGGCTTCTCAAAAGCTCTTCATTTGATGAGATTGCATGTACAATTAACGATGCTCTCAAATTAGGATGTGATAACAATTTTGGCTATGATTACCTGAAGGATTTTGAAAAAAGATTTCAGATTAGATCTAGAAACCCTGTGACGACTGGGTGGGATTATATTGATGACATAACGAAAGGCGGGCTTGGCAGAGGGGAGCTTGGAGTGGTTGTTGCGCCGACTGGAGCAGGAAAATCTATGGTTTTGGTTCATCTTGGTGCTCAAGCAATAAAAGAAGGAAAAAATGTTGTCCATTACACTTTAGAATTATCCGATACTATGGTAGCATCAAGATATGACAGTTGTATAACGGGAGTACCACTTAAAGACTTGTTTGTGTTCAAAGAACAGATTTATGAGAATGTTCAAGACCTTGAAGGTGGCTTGATTGTTAAAGAATATCCAACAAAGTCAGCCTCTACAAGAACTTTAGAAAATCATCTTGAAAAATTACGGCAACGAGATTTTAATGTTGATATGGTTCTTGTTGATTACGGAGATCTTTTAAAACCAAATGTTATTCGTAAAGAGAAAAGAATGGAGTTGGAATCTATTTATGAAGAGTTAAGAGCGATTGCTCAAATATTCGACTGTCCTGTTTGGACAGCTTCACAAACTAATAGGTCTGGATTGAATGCTGAAGTTATAACAATGGAATCTATTTCCGAAGCCTTTAACAAATGTTTCGTCGCAGATTTTATTTTTTCCATTTCCAGGACAATTGAGCACAAAAATACAAACACTGGAAAATTGTTTGTTGCTAAAAATAGGTTTGGTCCCGATGGACTGATACACCCTATATTTATGGACACTTCAAATGTCTGTATTAAAGTGTTTGAATCTATTGATGAATCCATCGACGATCTTAATGCTAAAGCAGCTAGAGATAAAGCAGCAAAGGAAACTAAAGAGCAGGCGACCTTACTGAAAGAAAAATATAAACAATTTAAAAACGGGAGGAACAAGAAAGATGCACAGTGAAGAACATGTACAAGAGACTGCGTTAAAATATTTTAACGATGATCGGCTGGCTGCTAACGTTTGGATGACCAAGTATGCCTTAAAAAATAAGAAAGGCGACTTCGTAGAAGAGAGCCCTAACGATATGCACGTTCGTATGGCGAAAGAATTTGCCAGAATGGAGCAAAAGTTTGGCGGAAAAGGTGCGCTTTCACAAGACGATATATATGAACTGCTAAAAAACTTCAAATACGTTGTTCCTCAAGGCTCTCCAATGATGGGTATTGGAAACAATTACGTTAACGTTTCTTTATCAAATTGCGTCGTCGTCGATTCTCCGAAGGACAATATTTCTTCAATTGTTGATTCAGGTAAATACCTCGCTAACCTGTTTAAGCGCCGTTGTGGTGTAGGGCTCGACATTTCTGAATTGCGTCCCGAAAACGCCTCTGTTAACAACTCTGCCGGTACTACAACTGGCGCCTGGTCCTTCGCTGATTTCTATTCTTATGTATGTCGCATGATCGGGCAGAACGGAAGACGAGGAGCGTTAATGATCACGATGGACGTAAAGCATCCTGATGTTGAACAATTTGTGGCTATGAAACACGATTTAACGAAGGTTACCGGAGCAAACGTATCAGTTAAAATAAGTGATGAGTTCATGGAAGCAGTTGAAAATAAACAAAAGTTCACTTTGCAGTTCCCTGTCAATTCTAGTAACCCAACCATAACAAAAGAAATCGAAGCAAAAGAATTGTGGGATCTCATTGTTGAGTCAGCAACGAAAACGGCTGAACCGGGACTCATGATGTGGGACAATATCATTAATAACCTTCCAGCAGAATGTTATGCTGATGTCGGGTTTAAAACTATTACGACGAATCCTTGTGGAGAAATACCACTTTCTGCTTATGATAGTTGCCGCTTAATTTCGATCAATCTCAAAAATTTCGTAAGTAAGCCGTTCAAGAATCCGAAGTTTAATTTTAATAAACTTTATAAAGTTGCAACTCAAGCGATGAGACTGTCAGATGATTTGGTGGAACTTGAGATTGAGAAGCTCGAAAATATTATTAAAATTTGTGATACAAAGGACGAAAGAGCTTTATGGAAAAATCTTTTAAAGGCTTGTCAAAATGGTAGGAGAACTGGACTGGGGACTCATGGACTAGCGGACGCAATTGCATGTCTGAACCTTCGCTATGATTCTGACGAGGCCTTGAAGGTGATAGAAAAAATTTATGAAACTTTAAGAGATGCTGCGTATACAGAAAGTGTTAATTTAGCAAAGGAACGCGGAGCTTTTCCAGTATTTGATTGGGAGAAAGAGAAATCGAATTCCTATATTTCGAAACTGCCAAAAATTTTGCAGGAACAAATTTCCAGATTTGGAAGACGCAATATCTCCATTCTTACAAACGCTCCCACTGGTTCTGTTTCTATTATGTCACAAACCAGCTCTGGACTTGAACCCGTCTTTAGAAATTCTTACAAACGAAGGCGCAAGCTTTCTCACAACGAAAAAGATATTACACCGGACTACATCGATGAGCTTGGAGACAAATGGTTAGAATACGATGTTTTCCACCACAATCTGCAGGAATATCTAGATCTACTAAAAACGGAAGAAGTCCCGGACTTTTTTGTTGAGAGTGACCAAATTGACTGGCCAAAAAGAGTAGAAATTCAGGCTGCCGTCCAAAAAAGTATAGATCATTCGATTAGCTCAACTATCAACCTACCAAAGGGCACCGACCCAAGTGTTGTAGGCAAACTTTATTTCGAAGGGTGGAAAAAAGGGCTTAAAGGTATAACAGTTTATGTTGACGGAAGCAGAAGTGGCGTTCTCGTAACAAAAAATTCCAAGGGAACATTTCCACAAAATGGTGCTCCGAAAAGACCGAAAGACCTTCTTTGTGATATCCACCATACCACTATCCAAGGTGAAAAATGGACAATTCTTATCGGTATTTATGATGACAAGCCATATGAAGTTTTAGGAGGTCTTTCAAACTTGATCGAGATCCCAAAAAAACATATTCATGGAACTTTGACAAAACACACCTTTAAAACCAGAAACAACAGATACGATCTTCAAGTAGACGAAGGGGACGACGCTATTTTTATCAAAGATGTTGTGACCGTTTTTGACAACCCAACAAATTCAGCATTCACAAGAATGATTTCTCTCGCACTGCGGCATGGAGCAAAACCAAGCTTCCTCGTTGAACAACTCCATAAAGATCGAGACAGTGACATGTTCAGCTTCTCAAGGTGTGTCGCGAGAATTCTTAAGAACTACATTCAAAATGGGGAAAAAGTGGAGAGCGATAAAGTCTGCGAAGTTTGCGAACAAGAAGGCTTGACTTATCAAGATGGGTGTGTAACTTGTGCTAAATGTGGCTACGCAAAATGTGGTTGACATTTGTTTCAAAAAATTCTATAATCAAAAAGGAGGATAAAAAATGAAACTTAATTATTTATTACCAGAAAAAGAGGCAAACGAACTTTGTGACGGTTCCAGAACTAGACTGAGGAAGCACGCGTGGCTTTCCGGCGGCCAATTGCGTAAGTCTGTTGACGGATCTGTTGGAGCGGAATTTTTTTGCAAAAGGTGCGAGAGGAGATATTGGCATTTTTTCACACAGGAAGAATACGAGACATATAAAAACCTTTTAGGAGAAGTAGCATGAAATTTGAACCAAGAAATAGGCACCTGTTGGTGGAAAAGCTTGAAAACGAGGAAGAAAAATCAAATGTTTTATTGCCAGAGGGATATAAAAAAGTTGAAGAATATTCACTTTTGCGTGTACTGTCTGCAAGTCCGGACTGTTCCGTAGCGGCCAGAAAGGGCGAGAAAATTATTGCTCCCAGTCACCTGATTCAAGATATTAGGGTAGGAGAAGAAGAATTTTCTATTGTTTTAGAAAATCATGTGTGTGGGGTGGTACACGACGGATGATGACTTATGCCGAATTAATCTGTGCTGCCGTGTTGTCAATTGGTATGCCAAATGCAGAGTATGCATGCAAACACATGGACACAGTTGTAAAGTATTCCGAGAAATATGATATCGATCCAGCTATATTAACTGCTTTAATTTATGTTGAGAGCAGATGGAGTCCAAAAGCAGAAAGCAAATCAGGAGCCTGTGGCTTAACTCAAGTGATCCCAAAATGGTCGAGAAAATTTGGATACGTAAGCTGTCGTCAGCTTAAAAAAAATCCTGAAATGGCGATTAGAAAAGGCGCACAAATACTTCATCATTGGATTTATAAATATGGTCGAGGAGATATAAGCATTGGCTTATGTGGTTATAATTCTGGCTATCGATGTCGCGGCAAAAACAAGAGCAACAACCAGCAGGGTGTACGGTACGCTAAATTAATTTTAAAAACGTATCGAAGAATTGAACTGGAGATGATACCTGGTTGTATGCACCGTGAGTGATCTAAATCATCATATATACGAAGTCGATGAGTTGGTTGTTGGAAATAGTTTAGAAGCAGTAAGCTATGCATTTTTAAATCAAAAAAATATCATACTGAACGATGTAGGCAAGCCTTACTTTTTTGATTTTTTCGACGCCACCGCCAAACTGGACAAGTATTTGGTTGATGCCGTAGAATATGAACTGACAACACCAACTGGTTCTAAGATTGTTGGGACCTCAAAACTTGAAGTTTGGGAAAAGTTAGTTTTTTGTTTATCGCTCGCTGGCCTTATCCCGGCATCAGATAAAGTTTACTCAATGAGGATTGAAGACAACAATCTTTTTAAAATTACAACTGATAATTCAAGAGTTCTAAGATTCAAGTTTGATAAATTGAGAATATTTGATAGCAAAAATATCAACGGCTTGGAAAACCCGAAAGAAGTTGATAATTTTAAAGTTATTGACTGGATAGATGTACGTTCTGGCATGAAACATGAATATGACTATTTTGGAACTGAGAAGAATTTTGTAAAAGATATCTATTTTTATCCTTCTCCCAGAACTGGTGACAAACAGAGAAAAGATCTTGTGACAGTGTCTTACATGACAAAAGAACAATTGGAAGATTTTGAATACTCAGATACATATGTCAAATTTAAAGTTTTAGATTTAATGAAAAAAGCTGGTATAAGAGGAGCGAGAAACGGAAGAAAGCCTAGTAATCCAGAGCAATATAATTACCACTCAGTAAAAATTGAGACATCCCACAGAGAAATCCAAAAAAATGAAAAACCAGTATTTGAAAATAAAGAATCAATTATTTTCGACTATAGAAGGGAAAGAGAAATTTATTTTCAGTCCGATGGGCATGAAGGATATTTAAAAAGAGTGAGTGAAGTGTTAAGTGCTTGAAAGTGGAACAAACATACAGCATACTTTTCATTTAGCTGGAATCGTACCGGTTGCAGGACAGCCACTAGATTTTAATTTTCCTTGGCATGATTCCTGCACACCCATTGCCCCCAATTACCTCGCTGTCGAGAGAGCAGTCGTTGAGTGCGCCTGGGCTGGATGTGAAACAATTTGGATTGTTTGTCATGATGATATGCAACCTCTTATTCGACACAGAATAGGCGAGGTAATAGAAGATCCAATTTGGCTAGGAAGAAACATGGATCCGCGCCCATCAGAGACGAGAAAACAAATCCCAATTTATTATGTTCCAATACACTCAAAAGATCGCGATAAAAGAGATTGCTTGGGATGGAGTGTATTATATGGAGCGTTGGTTGCATACAGCATCAGTAAAAAGATAAGTACTTATGTTGTTCCAAATAGATATTATACAGCATTTCCGTATGGCGTATATCCTCCAGAAATATTGAGAACATACAGAAAGCAAATATCAAGTGAAAGGCAGTTTATTTTATCATTTTTGAGCACAACAGTCAAAAATGGCGAATATTTAGGTTTCACATTTGATGCGGAAGACTTTAAAAACTGCAGACGAGAACTTAGAAAAGAAGGAACTGGCAGATATGTGCCAGGCAAAGGCTTGACAGAAAAGATGCTTCCAATTGAGGAAAGGTGGTCGGCCAGACACTTTCCTATTGAACAGGTGTTCAGCTCTTTATCTTTCGAAGGCGCTTTAGACGTGGAAGTTGATTGGTACTTCAAAATTGACAATTGGGAAGATTATTGTGAATATATGGGCTCGGAGATGAGAAAAGGCATGAAAAGACCATCAAAAGCGTTGTTTGACTACCACGAATGGAACCCAATTGGCGAGGACAATTTATAAGCTTTTTTGAATTAACAGGACTAATTAATAGTATGAAACTAACCAAGTCAAAATTAAAACAAATCATCAAAGAAGAGCTTGAAAAGCTTGAAAAGGCCTTAAGTGAAAGAGGATTTGGCGAAGGCGAACCAGCAAAAGATGAATTTTCAAAGAAGAGGGAAGTTTATCTTGAAGAAGAGGAAGACGAAGAGCCTATCAGCGAGAAGTCCGTATCTAAATCTCAACAAAGATTTTTTGGCATGGTTCGCGGATGTCAAGAAGAGGGCGACTGTCCTTCTGATAAAGTATCTAAAACTGCTGCAGAAATGGGAGAGTCTGATGTTAAAGACTTTGCTAAAACTAAACACAAGGGACTTCCTGAGAAGAAAAAGAAGAAATAAAATGATTGAAAAAATAGAGCTTGTCTCAATACTGATAGGGGCGCTTGGCATTATTGCCAGCGCTTCTTTTTTGTTATTCATATAAAAATAAAATGCTTGACACGAAGAGATAGTTGTGTTATATTATCTGCAGAGGTAAAAAAATGAAAACTATTGTTCACGTCAATCAACATATTATTCGCAAGAACACAAAAACTGGTGAGAGTAAGCCATGTTTAACTGTCAAGACGTATAAAGAAAACAGGTATGCTCACGAAGCTATAATTCGTGATGAAAATGGCAACGAAGTTGCAAAAATTGTATACAGTCCGCATAAACCATTATCTTGTGGTGCAAGATGTTGGATTGAAACTAAATATGATGTGGAGACCGTAATACATAACGATCCTTCAAACCTCATGAATATGGAATAGGAGACACATATTAATGACTAAAATTCCATTTGTTGGATTGCACGCACATAGCGGATTGAGCTTAAATGACGGTCTAGGATATCCACAAGACCACATGGAATTTGCCTATGAGAACGACGGAAATGCCCTTGCATTGACCGATCATGGCCACATGAATGGATTGCCTTATCAAGTTCTTCACGCGCGCAAAATGCAGGCTGATGGCAAGAAATTTAAGCCAATCTTTGGTGTTGAAGCTTACTTCAACCCTTCCTTAGATCAGTGGCGTGAGGAATACGAAAAAGCAAAACAAGAAAAGAAAAAAGGGATCAAGAACGAAATTGAACTATCTATAGAAGATGAAAAAGCTTCAAAGCAAAAAGTTGTAGACATTCTGAAGAAAAGAGATCACTTGATTTTGATTGCACAAAATCAAGTTGGGCTGAATAATATATTTAAATTAGTTTCGGAGAGCTATAAAGATGAAAACTTTTATCGTTACCCTAGAATTGATTATAAGCTTCTTGATCTATATGGCGACGGAATTATTGCCTCTAGTGCTTGTCTTGGTGGCGTTTATGCTGGTGATTATTGGGACTATAGGGACATTAGTGGTGATGCTGTTTTAAATGCCATGCGCCAAACGACAGAGCGCATGAAAAACATATTCGGAGATCGCTGGTATGGCGAACTTCAATGGAACAATATTCCCGAACAGCACGAGCTTAATCAGTATATTGTTCAGGTTTGCAAGGAGTATGATGTAAAGCTTATTTCTACCGCTGATAGTCATTATCCCAACCCTGACGCTTGGAAGGACAGGGAACTATATAAAAGGATTGGATGGCTAGGCAAAGGCGGCCTACCAGAATACATGTCTGCTGAACTTCCCTCCGGGGTTGAAGAGGTCGGATATGAATTGTATCCAAAAAATGGCGAACAGATGTGGGAAGCATATCATAACTATTCTAAGTTGGTTGGTTTTGATTACGATGATGACCTTGTGTTGGACTCAATCAAAAGAACAGAATATATTGCTCACGATCTGATCGAAGACTTTATGCCAGATAATGAAGTTAGACTTCCAAGTTTTGTTGTCCCTGCGGGTAAAACAGATATTCAGGCTCTGACACAAGATTGTCTCGATGGTCTAAAAGAAAAAGATCTTAATGAAAAAGAAGGATATGTTGATAGACTTAAAGAAGAACTTTTTGTTATTCGTGATCGTGGATTTGCCAAGTATTTTCTGACAATGAAGGCGATTGCTGACAAAGCGTCTTCCGTCCAACTGACAGGCCCAGGAAGAGGCTCTGCCGCAGGTTCTCTCGTCGCCTATGTCCTTAATATCACACAGGTTGATCCAATTAAACATGGACTTCTGTTTTCAAGGTTCCTACGTAAAGACGCAACAGATTATCCTGATATTGATTATGATGTAAGTGATCCGATGGAGTTGAAAGAGATGTTGATTGAGGAATGGGGATCCGACACAGTTGCTCCTATTTCAAACTATAACACTCTACAACTTCGTTCTTTAATCAAAGACGTATCGAAGTTTTATGATGTTCCTTTTATTGAAGTTAATAATGTGACGGGGAAAATGATCTTTGAAGCAACTCCAATTGCCAAAAAAGTTCATGGTATTAAATCAGGAGTATATACGCCAACATTCGAAGAAGTTATGGAATACTCAGAGACTTTGAAGAAGTTCCTTAATAAGTACCCTAACATCAAAACTCATATTGAAGCCCTTCTAGGACAGGTTAGGAGCGTCTCTAGGCACGCAGGAGGCGTCGTTATAGGCGAGAGCCTAGACAAGTGGATGCCGCTTGTTAATAGCGGCGGCGTGAGGCAAACTCCTTGGTCTGAGGGGCAAAACGTAAGACATCTTGAACCTCTTGGCTTTATTAAGTTTGATATTCTTGGGCTGGCTTCGTTGAGAATGATTGAAGGCTCAATCCGACACATTCTCAAGAGGCACCACGGCGTTGAGGATCCAACATTTGAAAATGTAAAGAAATTCTATAACGAGAAACTTCATCCCGATGTTATTGATTTTAATGATCAAAATATTTACAGAAATGTTTTCCAGAAAGGTAAGTGGACTGGTATATTTCAATTCACAGAAAAAGGAGCACAGGAGTTTTGTAAGAGGGCGAAGCCGAAAAATCTGATTGATATTTCTGCCATCACTTCAATATACCGCCCCGGGCCCCTAGGCGCAGATGTTGACAAATCTTATGTCGACGCAAAGCGAGATCCTGGAAGTGTCAATTACATTCACAAGCTTATAAAGGATGTAACAAAAGAGACCCATGGGTTCCTTATCTTCCAAGAACAGATTGCTTTGCTGGCTCACAAACTTGGCAAAAACATTTCCCTTGACGAAGGCAACGCTCTGCGAAAATATTTGACAAAGAAAGGGGCTGGAGATGAATCAAAAAAGAAAGAGAAGATTTATAATAAATTCGTTGAAGGCTGTATAGAAAAGAAGTTATCAATGTCGCAGGCTGATCAACTTTGGCAGACATTTGAATACTTTTCTGGCTATGGCTTCAATAAGTCTCACGCAGTAAGCTATAGTATTCTTAGTTTCCAGTGTGCATGGCTACTTAATTATTATCCTGTAGAGTGGACTGCCGCTTTCCTTGATAAGGAGCCTGAAAGCAGAAAAGAAAAAGCAATTAACATTGCTAAGTCGATGGGGTTTAAGATTCAGCCACTCAATATAAATTCTTCAGGGACAGTTTGGGAAATTACTGAAGATGGTAAGACTCTCATTCAACCATTGACTTCTGTTAAAGGTCTAGGAGACAAAGCTATTGAACAGATTGTACAGAATCGTCCGTTTAACACTATCGAAGAACTGTTGTTTAATGAAGATATCATTTACAGTAAGTTAAATAAGAAAGCTTTGGACGTTCTTGTTCGGAGCGGCGCGGCAGAAGGATTGATTGATGACAGGTTTTCTGGAGTGAAACATTTTTGGTCGGCTGCTGTTGTTGATCGTCCAAAAAAGGAAAAACAACTACATGACAACATTGAACTTTATAGGCCAGAGGGAGACTTTACAGTCGAAGAAAAAATTGCCAACAAAGCTAACTTGACTGGTGTTTTTCCAATTGATCTTGTGTTGACTGAGCGTGTAAAAAGCAAACTTGAAGAATATTTTGTTCCTCCTATCGCTGAATATGACCCTGAACTTCAGGTTGTTTGGTTTATTCCGAGAGAAATTATAAGAAGAAAAACAAAAAACGGTAAAGAGTATTGGATTGTTAATGTGATTGATTCAACGAGCAATCAAACTTCTATCAGATGTTGGGGAGTTCGAGAAAAAGATATAATTCATATTAATCGTCCTTATATGTGCAAAATTGATTACAATGAGCAGTGGGGATTTTCTTCGAGATCTATAAGACATAATTGGAGGTTGCTGGGATGAAAAAAATATGCAGTGAATGCAAAACAGAAAAAGAAACAACCGAGTTTCACAAAAAGCACAGTACGAGAGACGGTCTTTGTTCTCAATGTAAAACTTGTAGACTTTCCTATATGAAGAAATACCACAAGGAAAACAAGGAAATGCTTTCTCAGAAGTCTAGACTGTATCATGAAAAAAACAAAGATGTTTTGAAAGAGTATGCTAAAAGATATCGTGAAAATAATAGAGAATATCTCCGTGAAAAAAATAAATTGTGGCGTGAAAGCAAAAAGGCAAATCATTTGTACAAAGCACAGTGCTCTACTGGTCATTACTATGTTGGTTCGACAACGCAAGGCATGGAGGAACGTTCTAAAGAGCATTTTAGATATTATGGTAGTCAGAAGACAACTTTGTGTAGACATTGTGAAAAACACTCCCTGAGCAGAGAAGATTTGGAGTGGATTGTTATCAAGGAGTTTGAGAGTCCCAAAGAGATGAAACTGGCAGAACAAAAAATGCTTCAGAAACTATCTGAAGATCCTCTTTTGTTAAACCAGTGCACCGCTTTTGGTGAAGAAAGCCTCAAGAAAGATCGCGCAAGACAACGAGAGAGGAGGAAAGACCCTAAGATTCGGGCTGAACAGAACGCGCGCCAAGCGCAGCGGGAACGCCAAAGAAGACAGGAAGATCCAGAATATCGAGAAAGACAAAATGCGTACAGTAGGGCCGCTGCCCGGGAAAGAAGACGGAATAACCCTGAGTGGTGCGAAAAAGTCGCTCGAAACCGGCGCGAACGGTACCGGAAAAAAAGTCAAGATCCTGAGTGGCGCAAAGAAGAAAGTGCGAAGGCCACAGCTCGATTTCAAAGAAAAAAACAAGAAGATCCCGAATGGTATGAGGAATATAAAGCACGCAACAATGCTAGCAGGCGAGAAAAAGATACACCTGAACGTCGCAAGGCTGCAGCCGAATGGCAGAGAGAATATCGCAAAACTGAAAAATATGTTGAATATAAAAGGCGTAAAAAAGAAAGTGAAAAAAGAAAACAAAAGAAACTTGACAAACAAAAAGTATAAAAGTATAATGGTATAAAGGAGTTATGATGAAACTTAAATTTTATAAGGTTAGAAAAAATGCAAAATTACCGATGAGAGCGCATTCCACCGATGCGGGAATGGACCTATTTTATTGTCCGAATCCAAATCAAGATCCTGATTGCTATTGGAAACCTGAAGGGGAATATAAAATTCCACCTGGAGCATCTTGTTTGGTGCCAACTGGCCTTAAGGCTATTGTTCCGGAAAATCATATGTTAGAGATCAAGAATAAGTCTGGTATCGCTCATAAACAAAAATTACTTGTTGGTGCATGTGTCGTTGATCCAGGATATACTGGCGAGGTTTTTGTTAACCTTCATAACATTGGAGGTTCAACAAAAATTATTAAACCTGGCCAAAAAATTGCACAGGCTGTTTTGGTCCCAGTTGTAATCTGTGAGCTTGACGAAATTAATCGTGATCCATCAGAACTAAACACTAGTCGTTCCGATGGGGGCTTTGGAAGCACGGGGCTAGTATGAATAAGAGCACACAAGAAGTTATGTTTTCTTCTAAATCTGAAGAATGGGAAACTCCTCAAGGATTATATGACTATTTGAATCTTGACCATAGGTTTACTCTTGATCCATGCGCTACCCACAAAACTGCGAAGTGTGAAAAATATTATACTGAAGAGGATGACGGGCTTAGTAAAAGCTGGGAAGGTGAAACAGTATTTATGAATCCTCCATACGGGAGAGACATTAAAAAATGGATCAAGAAGGCTTATGAGGAGGGGCAAAAACCAAAGACAACAGTGGTCTGCTTAATACCTTCACGAACAGATACAAAGTATTGGCACGATTATTGTATGAAGGCGTGGAAAATAAATTTTGTGAAAGGACGACTTAAATTTAAAAATGATAACGCTGGAAATAATTCTGCTCCTTTCCCTTCCGCTATTGTTATTTTTAAAAATTTATATGGTTGTGGCGCGGTCTTCGGCGCAGTTGGCATATCAACCTTGGAGGCCAGATGACAAAAGCAGCGAAAAAGATAAAAAGAAGAATTAGAAAAACAAAGAAGAAGCGCGCCGAGCAGGATTTAAAAGAAAAGATTGGTTTGTTTTCACAAATTGATGATTGTTGCCTTGTGTGCGAAAAACCGTTTGACAAAGAGAATAAAGAAATGGTACAATCTTGGTATGTTATCGTCCGAAAAAACCAAAATAAAGTTAATCTTTATTGTCCGGAATGTTGGGGAAGAGCCAATAGTTTTATTAAAGAAATTAAAGAGGAAATGAATGCAAAATAGTCTTAGTTTTGATGACGTTCTACTAGAACCAAAATATTCAGATATAGAAAGTAGAAGTCAAATTGATATAGGGAATCATTTAAGCGAAACAGCATATTTGGAATTGCCAGTCATATCAAGCCCAATGGACACAGTTACCGAAGATGAAATGTCGTGGACTATGTATGATGAAGGTGGGTTGGGGGTAATTCACAGGTATAACACAATCGAGAAACAGGTTGCCCTTGTTAAGGAGAGGCGATGTTTTAAAGCTGCAGCAATCGGGGCAACTGGAGAGTACTTAGCACGTGCGCACGCTCTATTCGCCGCCGGCGCGCGTTACCTGTGTTTAGACGTGGCCCACGGCCATCATGTTTTAGTTAAACATGCGCTTAAATCGCTAAGAGATGTTTTTGGGAGTGAAGTTCATTTGATGGCTGGAAATGTTGCAACCCTTGAAGCTTTTAATGATTTGGCAGATTGGGGAGCAGACAGCATAAGAGTTGGAATTGGTGGAGGCTCAATTTGCAGCACAAGAATCAACACTGGCCATGGCGTTCCAACTTTTCAATCAATACATGATTGCTCGTATACGAACAGAGATGCAAAAATAATTGCTGACGGCGGGATTAAAAATAGTGGAGACATTGTAAAAGCATTAGCGGCAGGAGCAGATTTTGTTATGCTTGGATCGATGTTGGCAGGCACTGATGAATCACCAGGAGAAATATTTACAAGTGGAAACAAAAAATATAAAGTTTACAGAGGCATGGCTTCGAGGTCTGCACAAATGGATTGGAGAGGGCAATCATCTTCTCCTGAAGGAATATCAACTACAATTCCATACAAAGGCCCGGTTGCTGATATCTTACGGGATATTGGAGGTAACGTCAGGAGCGGGTTTTCTTATACCGGCGCTCGTACTTTAGAAGAGTTTCAATCAAAAGCAACATTTCTTAGCCAAACTGCTGCTGGCCAGTATGAAAGTTCGACGCACATTTTGAGGAGATAATGTTTCATAAGTTTAGAAAAGCAGAGAAGCAAGTTTGTTTTGAAGACTTCGACAAGAATCATGCCGACCTGAAAATTAGGCTACACTACGATGGCTTGTATCAAAATGAATTCTTCAGATTGATGATGAGAAAATATATTAACAAGGATGAAAATATGATGAAGATTGTTGATGAGTATAAAGAAAAAAAGAACAGTCAGAGCAAGTCGAATAGGAAGAAGTCGCAGCGGCTAATTCAAAAAGGCCGAGAAGTAGAAGAACAATTTGCCTTAAACCCCGACGAAATAGAAAGCGTATTTGATTTGTTGGAAGAGGAGCATTCAGAATTATGAGGAGTTGTTGTAACTGTTGTATTTCCAATGACGTTGGGTGCCCAATTAAAGAATGCAGATACTGGATTAATTACAAAAATGATTTAAATTGTTCTTTGATCGCAGTTGAAAAAAATGGCCCTATGACTCTGAGAGAAATTGCAGAGAGACTAAATGTAAGCTTCGTGAGAATCAAACAAATCCAAGATAAAGCTTTGAAAAAAATGCCGATTAAAAAAGATGGTACTGCGAGCTTATAAAATCTTCTTTTTTAGTAACGTGTGACTATTTATATTAAAAGCGTCGAAACTTTTTTACAGGAGAAACAAAATGAGTAAAAAGACACTTCTTAAAGAGGCGACCATCCGTCGTTTCATGAAACTAGCCTCAATCGGACCGTTAACAGACCCATTTGTCGAAAAGATAAATGAGATGGGCCTTGGTCCCTATGCACGCGATGAAGACGAAATGGAGCCAGAAGGAGGACTTCCTGGCGAACCGCTTCCTGGCGAAGAGGAACTTCCCGGCGAAGAGCTTCCTGGTGAAGAGCTTCCTGGTGAAGAGCTTCCTGGAGAGGAGCTTCCTGGTGAAGAGTCCGGAATTGATTTGTCTCCGGAGCAAGCGGAAGAAGTGGCTGAAAAATTGGCTCAAGGATTCGCCGGCGTCGTTGAAGACGCTCTAGGTGTTGAAGGTCTTATGACTGTTTCTACAGAAGGAGAAGGCGAAGAGCTTCCGATGGAAGAGCCTCCTATGGAAGAAGAGCCTCCTATGGAAGAAGAGCCTCCTATGGAAGAAGAGCCTCCTATGGAAGAGGGAGAAAAACCAGCTTCTGAGGAAGAAGAATCTCTGGAAGAGGAAGAAAATTCAGATTTGGATGATGATACCATCGATAAAATTACAGAAAAGGTAACTGCTGCTCTCTACGAAAAGTTGCAAAAACACAAGAATGAAAAAAATAAGAAAAAAGAGTATGTGGACAACCTTGCTGAACGCGTCGTAAATCGAATTTTTTCATCCACTAAAAATAAGTAAAAGAGGTTCATATGCCAGATGGCATGAATGAATTTTTGTGGTTCGCTCTCGGAGTTTTTTCATACAGGATAATCTCTGGGGTGCTTCAGTATGGCCAACTGGCTGAGTTATTTGAGAAACAACTCGCACACATGTTAAATGTTTTAGATATTTTATCGGAAGATCTTGACAATGCTCTCGAAATGAAGTATAGTGTCATAAAGGATTCAGGTGCTTCTAGTGAAGAAATCAAAGATCTTCGGAGTATTGATAATAAATTACATAAAATTTGGAGAGAAATGACCATCGCACGCATAATTACTCATTGGCCGAAGCTTTATAAAAAGCTTATACGGTTTAACAACTGGAGGGAGGCAATATCATATTCGCGAAAATCCAGAAAAAAGTTGTTGTAAAATTAGGAGAAACGTGCTATAATGAAAAATAAAAAGGAGAGTGAGGTGAAAGCTACAATTTGGAAAGTATTTTCCGACGAGGAAGGAAACCACTATCGTCTGCAGATTGAAGGAATAAAAGGAAAGCGTGTGAAAAATAAAGTTCTATCTGCCACTAGTGGTTGGCGAGAAGTTGGCTTTGGGTGGACAAAAAATCAAGAGGAGGAAACTCTTTTGTTATCAAGAAATTTCAAAGAGCCAAACTCATGGCGAAGCTGGGCTAATCAATTTCCGTTTGAATTACAAGAAGTTAATAGGAATGGCAAATTTAAAAAATTTAAAAGAAAGGAGAATTGATTGAAAAAATTTGAGGACGACTCTCAAGAAGAAACTTCCGACCTTCCGGTAACGGATCTTTCACAATTTTTAATGTTGAACGATCCCGCCGTTGAACCAGCGAAACTCAGAATGATTGGATTATATGGAGAAGTTACCGAGGACAATGCCGCCGAAACGACTTATTCGCTAATGGCGCTGAGAGAAATGGGCAAAAAGGAAGATCTTTTAGACCCAGAAGACCTTGACTCAGAGAAGGTGGTGACCTATGAGTCCATGGACTTTATTGTATCAACTTGGGGCGGCAGCGCTGTTGATATGTTTTCGATATATGACATAATGCGAATGGTAAGAAATGATTGTGACATTAATACTCTAGGCATCGGCAAAGTTATGTCAGCAGGAGTTTTACTTTTGGCAGCAGGCACGAAAGGCCAAAGAAAAATTGGTAAAAATTGCAGAGTGATGCTTCACGGTGTTCAATCTGGGCAACATGGCAATATCTCCGATCTTGAAAATGAAATGGCCGAGGCCAAATGGACTCAAGAAAGACTAGTCAGTTGCCTAACAGAAGAAACAAAGATGACTAAAAGATATATTAAAAAACTTTTGGCAAAAAGAATGAATGTATATCTCACAGCAGAAGAAGCTGTAGAGTTAGGAATTGCGGACGAAATCGTTTGATGCGGACTAATTATAAGCATGGATATTAAAGAAAGAATTAAACAAAGGTTCGACAAAAAAACTATAAACTTTCAACGGCTTCTCGAGATGGTTGAACAGGCGTTCGTCGAGCAGGCAACCTCAGTGCCATCAAAGAAATTATTAGAAGGAGACGGGGCTAAGGCTAGACAAAGAAGCATTCGACTTCCCACGATCATAGCTACAGAAACATCTGTAGGTCAGAAACCTGGCTCTGAAGAGCGTGAACAGTTTGAGATGTGGATGGGTCAAATGGCACGAGACGCCCAAACACCCGGAGACAAAATTACAGCAATTGCTGAATTTTTAGATCCTAAAGTGGTTGAGAAAAATATTGAGGAAGCATCAATTCCTCAAGCTCTATCTTATTTAATGTTTTTGAATTCTTTTGTTTATATGCTTAAAGAATTTAATGCTTCTGTTGCTGGTTTTATGTGGGAGCCATTTTTAGCGACTATATTTGGAGGTAAATCTATACAGGTGCCAACTAGCGAGGGCGATATCGCAGATATTCGTATTGAGTTTGGTGGTAAAATGTCGCCAATTAGTTTGAAAATCCTAAACGAAGTTGGTGACGTTAAGGGAAGCTTTACAGATCTTGTTGGACACTTCGCCAACGGCGGAGAAGAGATGAGATATGTTGTTGTCGTAAAGAAACAATCTGGGAAAGGATCGATCTCTGAAGTGACTTTTTATGAATTCAATATTACGGCTGACAACTTCTTTGAATGGATCGGTAATGTTGCTTATGTTGAAGAACTTAAACTTGTTAACCAAAAGTTCTCCCTTGAGCAAGTTGGTAAAAAAAGCTGGCTTAAAATGGGTTCTGCGGACAAATGGGGTGAAGAAGGGAACTACGTATGGGTTCGACATGCTGTAGGAGGCCGCCCAACCAAGGCCGGCGCGATGATGGGAGCAAGACCCAAATGGCTTAGACTCGCTCTTATTGAGAAAGCTGGCATAAGAATAAACACTGACGCAGCAGAACAAATTAATCTTCAAGGAGTTCCGGCAGATGGGACCTTACAACTTGATACAAAATTATCTGCTGATTTAGCCGCTTTCGAAGCCGGCGGAGCTGCACGCTCCCAAACTCCTGGCGCAACGCTTGCTTCTACATATGAGCCCTTGCCCGGACAAGATACTAAAGATACAAAGGATCTATGGGGATCTGCTGAAGAACTTCAGAATTGGTCAGCCATGGCTGCTCAATCTACCGATAAAGCGGCCTTTTTTCAAGAAGTGCTCAAAAGCGCCCCGGGAGCAAAAGGAAAACAGTTCCATATCAATGCCAAGCATTATAGTAGAAAGAGTGCTGAATTAGGCAAAATTAGGATCACTGCTCCGTCTGTTAAAAACGTGTTTGAGTCCGCAGCAAAAAGAATTGGCGAGGATATGACTCTTATGTTTAATTCCATGGCAGAACTATCAGATAATATTGGAAGATTTTTCCTGAGCGATTGTGGTGGCCAAGAATCTTCAGCTGCATGCACAGAAAAAGACATCGCGAAAAGAGGTGTTGCAGGTAAAACTGCTATTCAAAATTCAAAAGATTTGGAGCAAGCGGTTGTAAAATCGGTAAAAGAAATGTCTGGATTAGAGAAGTCACCAGACACGGCAAGAGGTTCTTCATAGATTTCTCAAAGAATGAAATATAAAGAAGAGTAAAAAACACTTGACATTTAGTGTATAATGCCTTATAATGTATATAACAATCGAGGTTGAACATGGCGAAAAAATATGATTCAGGCTCTTCCCTACAAGAGAAGATTCTGAAAGGCATTGATGCTTTGGCTGATAACGTGGCGTCGACGCTCGGTCCGCGCGGAAGAAATGTAATATTACATCAGAAAGGAACCAGCCCTATCATTACAAAAGATGGCGTAACTATTTCAAGGTTTGTTGATTTCGAGGATCCTTTTGAAAATGTTGGTGCTCAAATAATAAAGCAAGTTGCGGCGAGAACTGCTGAAGACTGCGGAGACGGTACAACCACTTCAACAGTTTTAGCCCGGGCAATACTGAAAGAATCGCAAAAATATATTGTGGCTGGCTCTTCACCGGTAGAGATCAAAAAAGGCATGGATAAAACTGTTGCCGCAATTGTCAACAAGTTAGAAAAATTGTCAAAACCAATTTCTAGTGAAGAAGACATAGCTCACGTTGCAACAATATCTGCTAACGGTGATGAAATAATTGGAAAGTTAATTGCCACCGCTGTAGATCAAGCCGGCAAAGACGGTTCTATAACAATAGAAGAGGCGCGCTCGGTTGAAACTAGTTTAGATCTAGTTGAAGGATTCAGATTTGATTCTGGTTATGTCTCTCCTCAGTTTATTACGGATGAAAGACAAGGTTCTGTAAAATATAACAATCCTTTGATTTTGGTGACTGATTACAATATTGAGACTGTGGATCAATTGTTACCAGTTTTAGAAGTTGCGGCTAGAGAGAATCGTCCTTTTGTTATAGTTTGTGAAAATATCGAAGGGCAGGCCCTAGCGGCCGTAATTATGAACGCACTTCGAGGTACACTTAAAGTTGCGGCCACTAAAGCCCCACGTTATGGAGAAGAAAGAAGAAATATTCTCAAAGATTTAGCTTTATCAGTTGGAGCAGAGTTTATTTCACAAGGTTCTGGCGTCAAATTAAAAGACGTAAGTTTGTCTCATCTTGGGACGTCAAATACAATCGAAATAACTAAGAACGGAACTGTAATCACTGGTGGAAATGGTGATTTGGATGAAATAGAGAGAAGAATAGAATCTTTAAAATCCGAATTAGAACAAACTGAAATATTGTTTGAGTGCGAAAAAATTCAGGAAAGAATAACGAAATTGGCTAGTGGTGTTGCGATCATTCGCGTCGGTGGTCTAACAGAAATTGAGATGATTGAAAAAAAACATAGAGTTGAAGATGCTTTGGAAGCAGTTCGTTCAGCACAGCAAGAAGGCATTGTTCCTGGAGGTGGTGTTGCTTTAATTCGATCTGCTAAAGATTTAGAACTCGAATTCGACAACGAAGATCAGCAAATTGGATCCAACATTGTGTGCGAAGCAATTAAGTCTCCAATTCAACAGATGGCTGTTAACGCCGGAGAATCTCCAGATTTAATTTTGTACGAAATCTTGTCTCTTAGCGGAGGAGATGGAAGAGATTTTACAACTGGTAAGTTGGTGGACATGTTTGAAGCTGGGATTATTGATCCGGCAAAAGTTACACGAACTGCTTTACAAAACGCCGTTTCTGCTGCTTCGACCTTAATTACTACAAATCATGCCATTGTTGAGGGCAATCCTGAATAAAAACACTATTTATATACATGTAAAAGGAGAGTGTTAGATGCCTTCACAACAAACAGAGGCCTTGGTAGAGCTAAATGGGAAATTAGAAAGAATGATGGATGGAATAGAAACAGTTAAAGAAAAACAAATGGAAATGGGAGAGGATATTGTTAAAATTAAAGAGGCAGTCTATAATCCTGACCAAGGTATATATGCCCGAATTAGAGAATTGGAGACATTTAAAAAACAATCTTCTAAGTTGATATGGATCATCATGACAACTTTGATTGGCTTGGGCATGCATCAGTTTTTGACTTCACTATAGGTTTAATATGTCGACTAAAAAATTCTATAATGGTTATAAGAAAGTGAAAACTTCGAAACTAAAGTTTAAGGATGAAACTGTACCAAAGCGCATAGAAAATATTTTAAAATATCCGATTATCTTTGGCAGTACTAAAAAGTTTTTAGAATCTATCTATGAACAGTATGGTAAAAACGGAGAATTATCAAAGGCACAATTGAATGCTGTTAAAAAAATTGAAAACAAATACTCGAAAGAAACCATGGAAGATTATGAGAAGTGGAAATCTAATTACGATAAAGGGAAAAAAGAAATAGCAACGCTATGTGCTTTGTACTACAAAACAAATCCACCCTATTTCGCTGAATTGGCTCAAAATATTTTGGATGATGAAAATTTTATCCCAACTCAAAGACAGTATGATGGTATGTGCAACAATAAATATACTAAAAAGGTTGTCGAACAAACAAAATCTGAACCTAAATTTTCTGTCGGTCAGCTTTTGCGAGGCAGAAAGACAGCTCCGTTGACAATTAGAGATAAGTATTTTTCAGTTATTGAGATTGGAGCAAAACCAATTACCAGTGCTGCTCTAGGAGCTAAAATATACACTTTGCTGCCGCTTGGAAAAACTCAGGTTGCATATTGCGAAGAAAGATTCTTAAAAAAAGTAAAAAAATAATTTGACATGAATATATATATGTGTTAAACTTGATTATGGATGGAAGATGAACGAAGAGCAAAAAGTTAAATTATGTTATACCGTAAATTTTGAAGAAGTGCCAGCCGAGATATCCAAATTTTTACAAAAATCTTTGGACTTAAACAAGCGAGTTGCTACAGACTTAGAAGTTGCCAAACAGAAAACTTCTGCCAGCAGTGTTGAACTCGCACTAAATAGTGTCCTTTCGGCACGCGTAGAATTAATAAAAATAGACCAGGTTTTAGAAGACGTTGCAGATCTTTTAACAGGATATGAACAGGCTTTAAAAGACTTACAACAAAAGGGGTTGGATTCTGTTGCTAAGACGATAGAAACTCTTAAAGAACGCAGTGAAGAGAACGATGAAGAAGCTTAATAAAGGTTCGCTGGTTTTCTTGCCTGCGAATGTCACATTACTACAATTTTCCAAAAGTGATGAGAGTTTTTCTGTTGCTAATCGCCACATGGAAACCAATAAACCATTTCACGCCTTGTTGCTAGAGGAGAAATTTCCATACTATAAAATACTCTATGAGGGAGAGTATTGGTTTGCTAAACAAGGAGATTTATATATATGGTGACTAGATTGGTAGAAGTTTTTGTATCAAACGAGTTTCATACAGGGACACAAAATAAATACCTATTACGTGAGATTTACGTAAACCCAAAACATGTTGTTTGCCTCAGAGAGGATTCTTTATTTAAACAAAAATTGCACGAAGGTATGTTACCGGAGGGACTAAATAAAGAACAACATTTTACTAGAATTTATTTAAATCGTGGCCAGGCCGGCCTCGATGTCGTGGTAGTCGGACTACCATCATCTATTCAGGAAAGTTTAGGTTTAAGTAAAAATAAACAATTACTAAGAGGTTAAAAATGTCAGTAAAAAAGCAATATATTCTCGTAACAAGGGGCGGGTGCCCATATTGTGAAAGCGCAGTGTCGCTATTAAAAGAAAATAAATTAAATTTTTCATATACCGATATGGAATTTAATCGTGAGGCTTTGCTCATGGTTAGTAGAGAATTTGATTGGAACACGGTACCGATAATTTGGGAACAAGAGGTGGATTGGGAAAATGAAGCAAGAGTATTGGAGAGTACTTTTATTGGGGGATATTCGGAATTAAAAAAACATTTAGAACTTGAGGACTGCGAAGAAGAAGTCGATGAAGTGTCCGAAGATGATTGATTGTAAGCTAAGAGAATTTAGTGAATTCAGAAGTGCAATCGCACCGACAAATAAAAAAATAAAAAACGGATTTTACTCGAACTCTGTCTATCCGATCAAAGGGTATGGTAGAGATCGATGGGTTATTATAACTCATGTCGACGTTGATTGTGAGAAGTACTTGGCAGAAGGAATGCTTGAAGAACAAATATTTCAAGAATGTATTGATTATTTAAATCAACCTCCGGCGCGCAAAAAATATGCCAAAAAAAAACCGCAACCTTTGTATGGAGAATTAACATTGCACAAGGCCAAGATCAAGGAAGATGAAAACGGAAAATTTGTGGAAGCTGAAATTATAACCAATCAGCGAAAAAATAAACATTTTTGGCGTGAAGGAATGAAGATTACAAAAAAGCGAAAAAAATGAAAGAGGATAAAGGATATTATTCTCTTCCGATGGAAGACTGCCTAGAAAGAATAAATGAATGTACTCAACGCAGGAAGGTAATCAGGGCGTATATTCAAGAATACGCTAAGATAGATAAATCATGGGAATCAGATCTTATGACTTTGTTGTGTGAATACTACTCTATAAACAGCCGATACGCTGAAATGATGGGAGATATAATTCTCTCTCCGCCATCTACCAACCAATTAACGGAACAAGAAGAAGTTTCAGTGCATACCGCAGTATATAATCTTCTTAGTTCTTACTCAAAATTAATGATTGTAGACGAGTTAGAATTAAAATATCTTTATAGAATTCATTTATCTATTCATTAAGGGTTGACTTTCTTTTAATAGTTCTTATACTATGTTCAGAACAAAAATCACATAGGAGGATATAGCCATGGCACTTGTTCGTTTTTCAGATCCGTTGTCGGATTTAACCAAATTGTTCGATGATTTGTTGACACCAGCAAAGAGTACGTTCGATAAAGATTTTTTTCACCCGCAGATTTTTAATCGAGGGGCGCCATCAGTTGAAGTGTATGAGACTGATGACACTCATGTAATTGAAGTTGCTGCCCCGGGACTCAACAGAGATAATCTTAAGGCGTCTCTTGAAAAAAAGACACTCACCCTTTCATATACCAGTGAATATAAGGATGAAAATGAAAATTCTCGTAAACATTCTTTTAGTTCATTTACACGTTCTTGGACTGTCCCGGAGGGGACAGCTGCGGAAGATGTTAACGCAGAGTACAAAGACGGCATTTTATCTGTAACAGTAAAGAAACCAGAAGTACAAACACTTCCTGCTCAAGAAATTAATATCATGTAATATTTCCTGCTCCTGTCTGTTACTTTAAAAGGGCGCTCCGGCGCCCTTTTTTATCCTATTGACAAATAAAATAACTATTTATATTGTACAACTATATGCCGGAGAATAAAATGAAAGATCCTGATATAACGAAGTTTTCTTTACTTAAAAATGAAATTAAAGACATCATCTATGACACGATCAATGAAATCAAGCTTTTGGAAGCCATGATCATATATGAATCTGAATGTGTATTGACAGTGACGGGCGAAAGAAATATTACTGATATTTTCACAGATATTCGAGCCATTGAAGGTGTGACAATTGTAAGTACTATGGAAGGAGGCGCAACCTCTGTCTCGCTAGGAATCAAAGCGGAAAAAACCAGGATCAGGATAAAATTTGTAAAGGGTAAATATTCCTTGAGACACCGCGCCTCTACACTGGTACACAAAATTGGAAGGGTGTCTGGAGTAATCGGAATAAAAGTTTTAAAAACCAGAGCAGTAGAGGCTACCTAAATTTTGGAGGGCGGTATGAAAGAGCAAAATATAAAGGCCTCCATGGTGGTTGTTTTGAATAAAGACTTAAGATTGCTCCTACTCAGAAGATCGGAAGAAACAAACTGGATGCCTGGAAAGTGGGGCTTACCTGGTGGCCACATTGAAGAAGGGGAATCCCCCAAAGATGCTGCTATTCGCGAGGCAAAAGAAGAAACAAATCTATCCCTTGACGAAGTTTTTAAATTACAACAAAAGGGACAGGTTGCGATCTATTATTCAACTTCACATAATGGAGAAGTAGAAATTGACTATGAACACACAGATTGGGCTTGGGTTTCATATGATAAGTTAGATATATACGATACAACTCCTAATTTAAAATATACTGTTAAATTGGCACTGGAGGAAATAAAATGATGACCCTGTACAAAATAGTTAAAACAATACAAAACAGAGCACCAGAAATTCTGTTTGTTGTATTGTTTAGCTTACTTGGATACGCGATATATCTTTTGGAGTATGGCTTAGTACAATGAAACTCCTATTTGAAAATTGGCGCCAATATCTCTCCGAAGAGGAAGAGCGAACTTCTGAAGGCATGTCTAAAAATAAAGTTCAATTTATTGTGGATAGAGCATTTCCACAAATAGTACAGGATAGAGGTGCACCTATTGGACAAGGAGTTCCAGAATTAGAACTACATGCAGACATTTATGCACGTTATAGCGATATTAAAGGAATGAAAGGAGAAATAAGCGATACATCAAAAGCAGAGTGGGTTGATAAAGACAATACAATTTATGTTTATTATCCTAACATGGTAAACGAAGAAGATGTTATCAGATCTATTCTACATGAATTTGAACATGCACATCAAGACCCAAAGGAATATGAGAAGTATAGAAAACAAGGATATGATGGTCAAAGTAATCCGCTGGAAGTAGCAGCTAGAAAGGCTGAAGAGAAGTGGAAAAATTATTTAGTAGATTGGGCAGGAGTGCCACAACAGTGAAACTTATAATGGAACAGTGGCGAGGGTACATGTTAACCGAGGCTGCGAAAGGTCCAGAAGATCTTCCCGATGGCGTTTTTGTAAG
>Ga0080013_1000349_pt1 | contig 65242 bp, 53 predicted proteins | sample ETNvirenome_6_85_FD_69236 | JGI IMG/M metagenome (GOLD analysis project Ga0080013, IMG submission 69236) | Marine viral communities from the Pacific Ocean - ETNP_6_85 (SPADES assembly) (version 2) | ecosystem: Environmental > Aquatic > Marine > Oceanic | place: Pacific Ocean | collected 2013-06-19 | reverse complement strand
GAGCTATGAATTAGGGCTACTTCCGCCCGGGTTCAATGAGAACGACCCTGACAACCAGATCCTAGCGACGGCTCTGAGCGAAAAGAAAGATAACCCCAATAGAAAAGTGGTGGTAGTTTCCCGTGATATCAATATGCGGGTTAAGTGTGACGCTCTTGATATTTTAGGCGAAGATTATGAAACTGAAAAAGTTGTAAACAGTCGCTCAGAAATCCACACAGGTGTTACGAAACACTTGGTTGACGATCAGGTAATTGATCAGTTCTATGCTGGCGAAAATGTATTTTTAGACAAAGAGGAAATAAAACTCTACCCAAATCAGTTTGTGCTGTTGGTTTCTCTGTCAAACGAAAAGAAAACAGCCCTAGCCAGATTCTTTAGTTATAACAAACATCTAGGCAAGATCATTGACTATTCCAACAAGAAGTGGAACATTAAGTCCCGTAACAAAGAGCAGGATTTTGCTCTTAACCTTCTGATGGACCCCGATGTTAAAATTGTCACTTTGGTTGGCCCAGCAGGTACCGGTAAAACGATGATAGCCCTGTTTGCGGGGCTTTGTCAGGCTGTAAACGACTGGCACACGGTAATTCCCAAGCAAGCGCGCTACAACCGCCTTATCGTCACGAGGCCGATACAGCCTATGGGCAAAGATATTGGTTATCTACCGGGCAGCTTGGAAGAAAAAATGGGTCCATGGCTAGCGCCAATAAACGACAATCTTCAGTATTTATTGGGCAACGGTAAAGACAGCTTAAAAGAATATGTGAACGAAGGCATTATTGAGATTGAAGCCCTCACCTACATTCGGGGCCGCTCTATTAATAATGCTTTCATTGTGGTAGACGAGATTCAAAATATGACGGCCCACGAACTGAAGACAGTTATAACGAGAGTGGGCGACAACTCAAAGATTGTTCTGATGGGTGACATTGAACAAATCGATAATGTATATATCGACGAGACAACCAACGGCTTAACTCACGCCGTTGAAAAATTTAAAGAACACGACATTGCCGGCCACGTAACTCTTATAAGAGGCGAACGCTCAAAGGTCGCAACGCTGGCAGCAAAGATTTTATGAGGTATAAAAAATGAAAGATGGTTTGAAAGAACAAAAGCTGATAGTAGACACAGAACTAAAGGAGTGGCTAGTTAATTATGTTGGCAATAAGTTGGATCCTGAAAACGAAGAAGTAACAGTGGAGATGATAGTAGAAACCGTGGCTAAGGAATTCCCAGAGTTTCTTTTGTTAGTGGCAGAAGAAAATTTCATCAGAGGATATAATCAAGCGTTGAATGATATTAACATATACACACAAAAAGAAAATGAAAATAGCGAAATACATCAAAAAAACGCATAATGTTTTACAAGAAAAAAAAGAAACTCTTTTTTATAACAGGATTGGTGTTTTTATAAAAGATCCGCTACCTGAAGGCGTTTTGTTACAAAATGTTTTAGAAAAAATTGAAAGCATTGTACCTGATCATTTAGTAACAAATGTAGATGTTTTGTATGTTGGCCATTTTAAGTTTATGGATAAATACGATCTTAATGCCATGTATAAAGATCAAGCACTTTATATTTCAAACGATCAAGACGACGAAGAAGATATGATAGATGACATAGTTCATGAATTAGCACACTCTGTTGAAGAAAAAAGTGGCTCAGAAATTTACGGCGATGAAAAATTAAAAAAAGAATTCTTAGGTAAAAGAAAAAAATTATATCAGATGCTAGCTGCTCATAATTATTCAGTCGAATATAAACAGTTTATGAACCCGGAATATGATTCGAATTTTGATCAAAAGTTATATAAAGATATTGGCTATGACAAGTTGGAACATTTTACAATGAATCTATTCATAAGCCCATATGGCGTAACCTCTTTAAAAGAATATTTTGGTAACGGCTTTGAACATTTTTTTGTAGGGGATAAAAAAAGCTTGACGAAGATATCACCAGTGTTGTATAATAAAGTTGCGTCATTAGTTGAAGAAGGTGAAAATTTAGATGAGGTCTGGTAGAAACAACTCAGAAAGAGTAAAAGCTTTTCAGAAAGAGCTTACCAAAATTAAACGTGATATTAAAGAAGGCGAAAAAAAGAGAGAAGTTCAAAAATTGAAAAATATTGACTATTCCGAATTAAGCTATTCTGAATTGAGGAAAATAGCAAAAGATTTTGAGATTGATTCTTATTGGCGCAAAAAAAAACAACAACTAATAGAAGAGTTGACTAATATTAATGGATGATTAATGACACATATAAGTTATTCTGAGTTAAAAACTTGGAAAGAGTGCGCATGGCGCCACAAACTGCAGTATATCGATAAACTAAAGGGCTTCCGGGGAAATGAATATACTGCGTTTGGAACAACAATCCACGAAGTGTGCGAGAAGGTGGCCAAGGATGAGCTTAGCGGCCCAGCCCATGCCAAACTTTTGTTTTCTAAGAGATTCGAAAAAGAAATTGCAGCCCTTCCAGAAGAACACGTTCTTAATGAGAAACTTCTGGGCGAAATGAAAAAACAAGGGGAAGACCTGATATCAGATATATTCCCCGCGCTGAAAGAATATTTCGGTGAATATGAAGTTATAGCAGCAGAAGAGAAATTATATGAGCCCATAAAAGAATATGTAGACTCAGAATATAATTTTAAGGGCTTTGTTGATCTTGTTGTTAAAACAAAAGATGGTAAATATCATGTGTTGGATTGGAAAACCTGCTCTTGGGGCTGGGATGCTCGCAAGAAAAATGATAAATTAATTGTATATCAGTTAATTTTTTATAAGCATTATTTAGCTTTAAAATATGGTATTGAGCCAAAAGACGTTGAGGTACACTTTGCTTTATTAAAAAGAACAGCAAAGAAAAACAGGGTAGAAATATTTAAAGTTACTAGCGGCAAAAAAAGAACAGAAAATGCACTTAAAATGTTAAATCACGCGCTCTATTATATAAACAGAAAGTTCTATATAAAAAATCGATTATCTTGTAAATATTGTAGTTTTTATAAAACGGAACATTGCAGCTAGGATTGACATATGTCAGAAAAGAAAAAAAATTTAACACTTAGCGCTGCGCCACCAATAAAGTTAGAAAAGAAAATAAAAATTTTAACGCTTGGCGATATGCCATTAAGCCCATCTGGGGTTGGTATTCAAACAAAATACACAATAGAAAGCCTTTTAAGAACAGGAAAATATAAGTTTTTTACTCTTGGCGGCGCCATCTCACATCGCGACTATAAGATGATAAAAACCGAGGAATTTGAAGACGACTGGTTGATACTCCCGGTGGATAACTTTGGTAGTCCGGATATTATTCGAACAATCATTAGAACTGAAAAACCGGATATTTTATGGTTTATGACGGATCCAAGATTTTATACATGGCTCTGGAATATGGAGGATGAAATTAGGCCGCTAGTTCCAATGGTTTATTATCATGTGTGGGACAATTATCCACACCCTCAGTTTAATAAGACCTATTATGATTCTACTGATGTAATTGTATCAATTTCTAAAGTAACATATGACATTGTTAATAACGTGTCTCCAAGTGTCGAAAGTCATTATTTACCACACACAGTAGAAACTGATATTTTTAAAAAATTAGACGATGTTGAGATTAAAAGACTTAAAAAACAACAACTTGGCCCAGATGCAGATAAGTTTATTTTCTTTTGGAATAACAGGAATGCTAGAAGAAAACATAGCGGCACACTTATTTTTTGGTTTAAGGAATTTTTAGATGAAGTTGGTCGTGATAAAGCTATGCTTCTAATGCACACTGAACCAAAAGATCCTAATGGGCCAAATTTAGAGGTAATCCTTCACAATCTTGGTTTAGTAAATGGAGAAGTTAAGTTTTCACAAAAGAAAGTACCACCGGAAGAATTGGCAAAAATGTATAACATTGTTGATTGCACAATAAACATCGCAGACGCAGAAGGATTTGGCCTAGGCACGTTAGAGTCCCTTTCTTGTGAAACGCCAATCATCGTAACAATGACCGGCGGCCTGCAGGATCAAGTTACAGATGGTAAAAATTGGTTTGGTGCCGGCCTTACACCACCTAGTAAAATGCTTGTTGGCTCTCAGGATGTACCATATATTTACGAAGATAGAATTAGCAAGGAAGATTTTATAGAAGCTCTTAAAAAGATCTATTTTATGCCAAAAAAGGAATTGGCAAAAGTTGGAGCCGCCGGCCGAGCACATGTTGTTAAGAAATATAATTTTGATAGCTTTGGTGAAAGATGGGATAAAGTTTTATCTTCTGTGCATGAAAAATATGGTTCATGGGAGACAAGAGAGCATTATAATTCTTGGATATTTAAAGAGGTAGCATGAAAAAGAGAGTACTGATTAAGGGGCCAATTTTAACTCAATCTGGCTATGGCGAACACGCGAGAGCGGTTTATCGAGCATTAAAAACTCGTCCGGATTTATTTGAAATCTTTATTGAACCATTAACTTGGGGCAAAACCTCTTGGCTGTGGGAAGACGATAAGGAAAGGAATGAGATAGACGAGACAATAGGAAAAACACAATTTTATATAAATGATCGCGGTGGACAATTTGATGTCGCCCTACTTGTTACAATTCCAAACGAGTGGAAAAGAATTGCCCCAGTAACAATTGGTGTTACTGCTGGTATTGAATCTAGCAAAGTTGCCCCGCATTGGATTGAGAAAACTAATCAAGAAGTTGATAAAGTAATAGTTGTTTCTGAGTTTAGCAAAAAGATATTTTTAGAAACAAAATATGAGGGAAAACATCCAGAGACGGGACAAGACGTTCAGCTAACAGCAGAAAAGATGTTTGATGTAGTTAATTATCCAGTTAAGAAATTTAATGAAGTTGATTTGGGAATTGATTTAGAATATGATTTCAATTTTTTATGTATCGCTCAATGGGGCCCCCGCAAAAATATTGAGCAGACAATTCTTTGTTTTTTGGAAGAATTTAAAGATGAAGAAGTTGGCTTGGTTTTAAAATTAAACAGGGCCAATAATTCATTGGGTGACAGAGTTGTAGTAGAATCTAAAATTCGTGATATGTTGGAGAGCTTTTCAGAACGAAAATGCAAAGTGTACCTTCTTCATGGATATATGCGTCATGACGAAATTCATTCCCTTTATGTGCATCCAAAAATTAAGGCATTGTTGTCTTTCACACACGGCGAAGGGTTTGGTCTTCCGCTTTTTGAAGCAGTATACTGTGGGCTTCCTGTTATTTCTCATGATTGGGGCGGCCAGACAGATTTTCTTTATAAAGAAGAAAAAAATAAAAAAGGAAAAATAAAAAGAAGGCCATATTATACGAGAGTTGAATATGATATTAGACCAATTCAAAAAGAGGCAGTGTGGGAAGGCGTTTTACAACCAGATTCTATGTGGGCTTTCCCTAGAAAAAAGAGTATAAAAGAAAAAATTAGACACGTATACAAGCAATACGATGTACATCACGGCCGCGCCAAGAAACTAAAAGAACACGTCCTAAAGAATTTTACTGCTGAAAAAATCGCAAATGACTACATAGAAGCGATTTTTAATGAAGATTTGAGCAAGGCGCCGTCAGCAGAATATGTATTTGTAAGTGACGCTTTTGAACAACAATTTCCGGGCGGCGCCGAAAAAAGCTTACAAACACTAGTTGAATCTTGCCCGTCTTCTAACATCTTGATTAATGCCTCGCGCTTGACAGAACAACTATTAGAACACTATAAAGACAGCAAGTGGATTTTTGGGAATATGACGCATATGAATTTTGATTTCTTTCCCAATTTGGTAGAGAAAAATATACAGTATTCGTTTATTGAGTTCGATTATAAATATTGCAAACACAGAAACCCAGCGCTTTACAAATTTGTTGAGGGAGAAGAGTGCGAATATTCAGAAACGGATTTAGGCAAAAAGATAAGCAACTTTATTAATGGCGCAAGCTCTGTATTCTTTATGTCTGAAAAACAAAAAGAGCTTTATGTTGAGCATTTGCCAGAAACTTCAAAAGCCAATTTGCACGTCTTGTCATCTTTGTTTGGTGATGACTTTTTTGAATATATTGAAAAACTCAATGAAAAGAAATATGAAAAAGACAAGTGGGTTGTGCTGGGCTCAGACAGTTGGGTGAAAGGTGTTGCCGAATCAGAAGAGTGGTGCAAAGAAAACGAAATGGAATATGAAATCGTTCAGGGCCTCAATTCGATTGAATTTTTAAAAAAGCTGGCCAATTCAGAGGGCATCTGTTTTAAACCAACGGGACTTGATACGTGCCCTAGGTTTGTCATTGAAGCAAAATTACTTGGCTGTGAACTTGAATTAAATGAAAATGTACAACACACCGAAGAGCAGTGGTTTAATTCTAGCACGGAAGATATGGTAACACACCTAAGAACAAGAAAAGATTTCTTTTGGCAAAAGAGCTTTGGTTGATGCAAAAACATTTTACTGTAGTAATACCGACCTATAATTCTGAAAAGTGGACAAGGCGTAATTTTGCTTCCGCTCTCAAACAAAAATATGATAATTTTGATATCGTTTTTATAAATGATAGCTCAACTGATACTACGGCCGAAGTCGCTGAAAAAACGTATAAAGAGCTTAAACAAGCCACCAACGCCAATGTTAAAATTATACACAACGATGAAAATAAAAAAGCACTATACAACATATACAACGCTGTAAAGAATTCTAAGCTAGGAACTATAGTTGCAACCTTAGATGGTGATGATTGGTTAATTGATGAAAATGTTTTAAATTATTTAAATGGAGTTTATAACGATAATTCTATTTGGATGACTGCCGGCTCATATATAGAAAATTATGGCGGTACCATCAAGCGACCGGACATCAATGATGATTTTTGGAGTTCAAATGTTCGAACTAAATTGTGGACAATTTCACATTTAAGAACATTCCGTCGCGACCTTTTTATGAAAATTAAAAAAAATGACATGTTTGATAAAGATGGTGAATTTTATAAATTTACGTTTGATCAGGTTATGATGTACCCTATGATTGAAATGGCATGGAAAGAACATTTTAAGCCAATTGATAAAATACTCTATGTATATAATAGATCAAACCCCTTGTCGGTTGACAGGATACATCGTAGCGACCAACTTAGAATTGAACATGAAGTTAAAAATAAGAAGCCGTATGATAGAATAGATTCACTATGAAAAGCTATTGCATAAAAGATGAATACGTACACAGAGATGAATACGTACAATATGATAACACCCCACAAACAGACAAGTTTCAAGATGAGGTGTATGCAGCGGCGAGACAGATTTGTAATCAAAACAACTTTGAAAAAATAGCTGATATTGGATGCGGCTCAGCATATAAGTTGCTGAAGTATTTCAGAGATAAGGATTTTTTAGGACTAGAACTTGAACCAAATCTTTCATATATTAAAAAGAAATACCCACTGTTTAAGTTTGCGCTGTCTGACTTTAATAACCCCCCAGAAGATAATTTTGATATTTTAATTTGTTCGGACGTGATAGAACATCTTATAGAACCAGATGAACTGATTGAATTTATCAAAAAAATTAATTGGAAATGTCTTGTTCTGTCTACACCAGATCGTGACATAATTCAGAAATTACAAAAAGGATTTGGGTGGGATGTGGAAGAAAATGGCCCACCCCATAACGAGCACCACATTAGAGAGTGGACTTCTAAAGAATTTTATGATTATGTTTCCCAACATTTTAATATAGTTGATCACTTTTGTGCTCCCATACAAAAAGAATGTCAAATAATAATTGCTACAAAACACAACAAATGAATATATTTTTAGATAATGTTAATTTAGATTCACAAACTGGGCCTAATCATTTTGGGAAAAAACTAGTTAAATATTTTCTTAAGCAAGGCCACACGTTTGACCAGCGCAAGACACCAGATGCACAAATTTCTTTTATTGAAAGAAACCACCGCCTGGACGTTGACCTCGGGCCAATTCCGCTCATTCAGAGATTAGATGGGATCTATTTTGATCCAACCAATGATTACAAATTACAGAATGAAAACATTTTTAAAACATATGAAGTTGCGGATGGAATTGTTTTTCAATCAGAATTTAGCAAAAATTTAGTTTTCAAACATTTTGGCGAACATAAAAATTATACTATAATACATAATGGCGCAGATCTGGAGCTTATTAATTCCATCGAACCTTTTACAGTAGATAGAGAATATGATTCTCTTTGGTGTTGTGCCTCTCATTGGCGACCTTTTAAAAGGTTGGAAGAAAATATAAGATATTTTTTAGAGTTTTCATCAGCAAACGATCTTTTAATAGTGTGCGGCGCGGCCCTATATCCTGCCAACATTACTAAACACGAAAGAATAGTATATACTGGAGATGTCGATGTGCCAACTTTACTTTCAATTTTTAAAGCGGCTGATTATTTTGTGCACCTAGGAAGATATGATAATTGCCCAAATGTAGTGATCGACGCCCGGGCTAGCGGCTGTGAAATCATTTGCGCTTCAGTCGGCGGTACAAAAGAGGTAGCTGGGAAAGGAGCAACGATTGTGCTAGAAAAACAGTGGGAATATAACCCAGAGCCGGTCAATAAGCACAGGCCACTAGATTTTACAAAGATCATTAAAAACAAGCAAGATTCTGATATTGACATGAACAAAGTGGCAGAGAGATATTCAGATTTTTTAACAAACACCATTAAGGGATTATAGAGAAGATGATAATACAAAAAGATATTAACGGTTTTTTAATGCATTTAAATTTGGAAGATGGCGGTATTTCGGCGCCATTGGCAATGTATGGAGGCCGCGAAAAAGCATTTATGTCCATTCTTGATAAGACGATCAAGAAGAATATGGTTTGCGTTGACGTTGGCGCGAACATTGGATATACAACTTTGCATATGTTAAGAAATGTAGGCAAAAGCGGGTTTGTGTACGCTGTAGAACCAGATCCTCAAAGTTTAAAGCTATTGGAAGATAACGTAGATACCAACGATTATGAAGAAATATGTGAAATAATTAATTGCGCCATATCTTCAACAAACAAAAAAATTGATTTTTGGTTGGCATCAAGGCCAAACTTGAGCAGTGTTGCAAAAACAAAATATAGTACAAAGAAAATTAAAATTGATGCTTTTTCTTTGGAAACATTTTTGCAAGATAGAAAGTATCCTAACTTTATTAAAATGGATGTTGAGGGCCACGAGGTTAAGGTTTTTGAGGGCGCCCTAGATTATTTCACAAAAAACAATGAAGGCGAAACAAATATTCTCGTAGAAGTACACCCCGCTTTTTATAACGAAGATAACGACTTTGGTTCTATATTGAAGAAATATTTTGATATTGGCTTTAATTCAAAATATGTTATAGCGACTCCAGTGCCTCAACCAAGATTGTTTAAGGAGGCGGGGTATGAACCATTCGCTGCAGTACAAACTGATGGTTTCCATCGTGGCATATATGATAAAGTTGGCAATGAAGATTTAATCAGATTTGCTTGCCAAGAGAACGAAGATTCTGGCAGCAAGAAGATTGTACGAAGTTTTATGATAACGAGAGAAAAGTGAAAGTTAACTATTTTGATTTGGGCTTATATTCGGGCGTAGAGATGAAAGAGATGTTATATCATTTCTTTCCTCAAATTGGAGTAACAGATTATAGCGCGCATGGCTTTGAAGCGTGTGAAGTATTTTGTGATTTTTGCCGCGACAAACTTGGAGATGATGAAAACGTCAAAATTCACCATTTGGCAATTAATGATAAAAATGAAGATGTGAAGTTGTATTATGCTAAAAATGCGCTAGGCAATTCTATCTATAAGTCTAAAAATAAGCCGTATGAACCTAGGTTAATGGACGAACAGGGCACCGTCGCACTCGACGCCCCGGGCTTTTTAATAGATACAAAGAATGTTAATCATATACAAAAATTTTTTTTGAACCACGGGTTTGAAATATTAAAATATTGTGTGGATTTTAAAAACAACAGTATTGGTGATTTTGAAATCGCAAAAGCGGGAGAACAAAAGAGACACGAGGTAACAAAGGGAATAGTTTTTTCCGAGTGGCTAAAAAATAATGTTCCAGATTTTAAAGAATGTTTTAATATTTTAAAAATTAATATTGAAGGCGCAGAATATGTTTTCTTTAAAGATATAATAGAAAATAATCTATTAGAACACTTTGATGTGCTGTGCGGCACCGGCCACGACATTGAAAAGGTGCCGGAATTATCTAATAAGGTTGAAGAATATAAGCGGATGTTGGATGAAAACGGAGTAAAAATTTATAGATTTACGGACTGGAAGCCAGAGAAAAATGATCCACTTGACAAAATAATTCTTGAAAAGTTAAGAATAAAAATGATGAGCAAAGGCGAACAATGTACTTTCCAAAGAACTTAGAAAATTTCGGTGTTGTTCTTAAGGGCTCTAGCGTTGTTGGTTTACCAAAGGTTTCAGATAAATTCGAAAATTGTTTCATTGTTAACAACATTGATAAAAACAAAAACAATCAAGAATCTGAATACAGTATAATTGCTCCTTATATTAAGGAGAAGAATGTTGTGCACTTTGTGAATCGGCTGCAAACAGCGCCCCTCTTGAAAGAACACTATGAAGAGTTGGGTATTGAGAATATACAGTTCACCAAACCGGAACTCGATCCGCAACTTGCTTATATGAAAAGTGTATATGAATCATATGGGCTTAAGTGTCATTTGCTGCCACTGGAGTTGTTAGAATATAACAAATATTTTGCCGACAAGTATTATCTGCAACCGGGCGATTCAAACTATTCTAAGAAGCATCCCAACACAGGAGTGTTGTCCATAATCTATGCGGCCCATATTTTAAAGCCAAAGAATCTATGGATAATAGGTTTAGATTTTTATCAGAGCGATTATCTGTTTCGCAGGCCATGGCACAACCCATTGGAAAACCAACAGCTAAAAATGAAGAATACTGATATGGTGGGTCATTTTATTGATATTGTTAAAAAGAATGATGATGTTAATTTTAAAATGATCACCAAATGCAATAATTTACCAGAGATGGAGAATTTGGAAATAATATGAAAGACACAACAATTATGACAACGGCAAATTTAAAATACATTGAGTATTTTTATGTTTTTTTAAAGTCGGCCGCGGCAAATTTTCCACAAGCAAAAATATATGCTGTGTTGGTAAACGTGCCCAAGATGCCTAAAATTGAAGAGTCTATGAAAAGTGCAAACCCAAATTTACATATAAAATATGAAAAAAAAGAATTTACTTTGGAATATTCAGATTTGGAATATGCAGAGGCCATTTATTGTGCTAATAGAAGAGCTTTGATGTTTAAAGAAGCCTCGGAAATGTATAAAGGCCACAATATCCTCTGGGCCGACGCTGATTCAATTTTTCGAAAAGATTGTACAGAGCTTGCACAACATTTAAATGATTGTGATTTAACTTTAATACCAAAAACTTTGAATGGCCCGCCGTGGAAAGAGTTCGCTGCGGGCGTTATAGGCATAAAATCTAACGACAAAATGAAATCTTTTATTTTAGAATATGAACAAATGGTTTACAACGACACAACGAGTACGGATCGCTCTTGGCCCCTCGCTCAAGCCAAGGCCGCCGCCGCGGGATATACTCGGCCGGCCGATTTCTTCAGTCATAAAAAATGGTATTCACAACAAAAAAGATTAAGCGATTGCTATTCTAAATTTAAAGATTCAGTAAATTTTAAGCCACTTCCAAGCAAATTCTGTGATTGGAATTTTGTTTATGATGGTGTAATCTGGTGTGCAAAAAGAAGTGGTCAAGAAGATGACCAATATAAAAAATTGCATAATTTTTATTATAATATGATTGAGGGATTAGAGCAAAAATAAATGGAAAAATTATCTATTATTTCAGAAATTGGCATTAACCACAATGGCGATTTCCGGCGCATCGAAGAAATGATACGCCAATCATCATCTGCCGGCGCAGATTATGCCAAGTTCCAACTTTACAGTTCCAAGCGAGTTTTCGGTGATGACTCAAGAAAACAAAACGAATTCACTTTTGAGCAGGTTGAAAGAATCAAAAACGTGTGTGATTTCTACAACATAGAATTTTTTGCTTCTGTGTTTGATGAGGAAAAGATAGAGTGGTGTGAACAACTTGGCGTCGATCGCTATAAAATAGCGAGTAGAACCGTCGTGGTCGAACCAGAGTTGTGCAATAAGATAATTGCTTTGGGTAAGCCAACATATGTTTCGTTAGGGTTTTGGAAAGAAAAAAAGCTCCCCTTTGGCGAAGAGAACGTTAAATATTTCAACTGCATTTCAGAATATCCGACAAGCTGTTTGTCTTATAAAGATTTTGAATATTCAGACAGAGTGGTCGGATTTAGTGATCACTCATACGGAATTGCATATTCTCTTTACAATATCTCAAAAGGTGCTAAAATAATAGAGAAACACTTTACTTTGAACAAAGGTATGGTCGGAAATGACCATATAGGTTCAATGAATTCTGCCGAACTTAGACAGCTTAGTAAGTACGGTAAAGAAATAGCAAAGATTAGCGAGTCGGTAAAATGAGTACACTGGGAGTTATTTTAGCAAGGGGCGGATCAAAAGGTATACCCAAAAAGAATATAAAACCAATAGCTGGCAAGCCGCTAATTGCTCATACAATCGAAGCAGCACTGGAGAGTAAAATCTTTGACCAATTGGTTGTTAGCACCGACTCCGAAGAGATTGCAGAGATTGCAAGGAGACACGGTGCTTCCACGCCTTTTATGCGGCCTGACGAATTATCACAAGATCACGTTTGGTCTAGAGACGCTCTAAAACACGCTGTATTGGCTTGCGAGGAAATATACGGAGTTAGGTATGATTATGTCGTAGAAATGCCCTGCGTAAGCCCCCTGCGCCGCGCAGAGCACATTAAAGAAGCATATCAAAAACTTATCTCAACTGGAGCAGATAGCGTGACTTCTGTGACGCAAATGGCAGATAAGCATCCCGTGAGAATGAAAAGGATTGTCGCTGACCAATTGGAAGATTTTTGTAAAGAATATCCAGAAGGAGAAGGCAGTAGGCGCCAGGATTTGGAACCATGCTACATAAGAAACGGCGCGATTTATTCTATGACTCGCGATTGCATAGTTAAGAAATTTTCACGTCACGGCGACGATTGCAGGCCATATGTTATGGACGAATTATCATCAGTAAATATTGATACCATAATTGATTTTAAATTAGCAGAGGTTTTGTTGTGCCAGCAAAAATAAAGTTAGATTGCCCGGTTAATTTTTTGCAAGAAGATTTAGCAGATCTTTTGAAAGAACACAATTTTGCGGCCGGCGGCCTAGACTCTGAGTGTGTTATTGTTGATCCCGGCACCAAACATTTTTTAGGCGAATATAGTTTTACCAAATATAATAATCTAAAAACGATTGAAGAGCCATATTTTGGCAAGTATAAGAATTTGAAAGTTGTCGGCACTCCGTCTACTGGCACTAATCATTTGGATTTAGATTACTTGACCACGCGAGGTATTAAAGTTTTTTGTCTTTTAGACGATAGAGAGAGTTTGAATAATATTCAAGCTTCCGCAGAATTTACATGGCTTCACATTATGAATGCGGTACGTAAATTTACATTAAGTATAAAATATGCTGATAGGTGGAGGATGGCCGAGACATATTTACGTTCCCGTGAACTTTCTGGTAAAAAAATTGGAATCATAGGTTTTGGTAGAATTGGTAAAAAGATAGCAAAATATTCTGAAGCATTTGGACTAGAAGTGAAGTATTATGATCCATATGTACAAAGCGAAGGGCATAAGTCTGTAGACTCTATTCAACAACTAAAAGATTGTGATATAATATCAATAAATTGTTATCTTACTGATGAAACAAAGAACTTGATATCAGATGGAGTTTTTGATAGCTTTAAAAAAGGATTGGTTGTCGTCAACACTTCCCGCGGCGAGGTTGTTGACGAAGAATATATTTATGAGCTAGTTTCAAAAAAAATAATATTTTATAGCTGTGATGTTCTATGCAATGAGCAAAATTTAAAAAAGCTAAAGGGTTCAAAATTAATGAAAATAAACCCTCGTGCTAATAATTTAGTTATTACGCCACATGTCGCCGGCGCAACGATAGAAAGCCAAACAAAGGCGCTAAAGGCAATATTGAAGTTGTGCCAAAATGTATAAAATAACCGTAGGTATTTGTTGTTATAAACAAAAAGAGTGGCTATACCGCTGCTTACGAAGCTTGGTCAGCCAGACAATGGATAAAGATGAATTTGAAGTTATTGTTGTAAATGACGGTTCAGAGGAGAAGCTAGAAGATGTATGTGAGTTGATGCAAGAACATTTAAACATAAAGTTAATAAATAATGAAAAAAATGTTGGATTGCCGTCTTCATTAAATAAAATTTTAAAGAACTCATTAGGCAGATATTTTGTCAGAGTTGATTGTGATGACTATGTATCAAAATACTTTTTGCATATTTTGGCATTATTTCTTGATATGAATAGAAACTTGCAAGCAACATTTTGTGATTATTTAAAAGTTAATGCAGTTGGTAATACAATAGGAAGATGCGATGCTCAAAAAGAGCCAATTGCTTGTGGAGTAATGATGACTTATGAATCTTTATGTAATATAGATTTTTATAATGAAAGCTTTAAAATGCGCGAAGGTCATGAATTAATGAAAAGATTTAAAGAAAAATATCGAATACACCATGTTAAACTTCCATTATATAGATACAGAATTCACGAAAACAACAGAACACGCAACGAAGATGAGCTTAAAAAATATGATCAAAAATTAGGAGCCGCTGAATGAAAGAAGAAACCGCAAAGGGCCGCGCGTCAATGAGAAACAACCCGGATCCACTTTGGAAATATATGAGTTCTGAAAAAAAGAGATGTTTGGTTACTGGACACAAGGGCTACATTGGCTCTCACTTATATAAAACATTAAAGCAATTAAAGCACGATGTCATAGGAATTGATTTAAAAGACGGCCACGATATATTACAGGACTTAAGCGGCGGCGCCACTGGCGAAGCATTCCACCCACTATATTTTAATTTTAAACCAGAATATATTTTTCATTTAGCATGTATACCTAGGGTCGCATATAGTATTGAAGAGCCGGTAAAGACGATGACTAACAATGTTTTAGCAACAACAAACGTGCTTAATTTTGCGCGCCAAGTGGGAGCAAAAAGAGTTATATATTCCGGCTCTTCATCTGTTGTTGGAGACGGCACAGGCCCAAACAGTCCATATGGATTACAAAAATTAATTTCGGAGATGGAGTGTAAACTATACTCAAAGTTATATGGGCTAGACACGGTTACATTAAGATATTTTAATGTATATTCATCAGATCAAAAAGTTAATGGCCCTTACTCTACTGCTATAGCCGCTTTTATGGATGCCATTAAAAGCGGTAAAGCTCCATTTATTACTGGAGATGGCACTCAGCGCAGAGACATGTTACACGTTAGAGACGCTGTTATGGCAAATATTTTTGCTATGGAGCATGAGGGTGGCTTTGCCGGCAAGAATTTTGATGTTGGCACGGGCAGTAATATTTCATTAAACGAAGTTAAAGAAATAGTAAATAATTATCATCCAGATATCAAATTTAATTATGTTGACCCAAGAGAGGGAGATGTGTTGCTGACCAAAGCAGACACCAAACCAATTAATGAATTGGGGTGGAAATCACATTATAATATTTATGCTGGATTAAGAGAGTGTTTTAGTCAAACAAGGAGAGAAATATGAGTAAAAATGTTCAATTTAAAAAAATGAAGTTAAGCGATCAGGCGCTGGGGGCTTTAATGATGGCTTTGCAAAGCTCTTTATTACATCAAACCGATATAGTGCCGGTGTTAAAGGATTTTGATTTTGTTGCAACCGAAGACGGGCTTTGGGTTAAGAATCCGCCAACGGTTAAATATTCCAACGTTGTAGAAGAAGAGAAAGAGTAGTGCCACGCTATGTATACCATTGCAATAATTGTGACGGGGAGTTTCAAATTATGCACAGCATTAAAGATATTCTGTCCGTGTGTGAATTGTGTGCTGCGGAAAATAATTTGATTAGAATACCACAGCTGACTATTACGCCACTAAAAAATAAAGAGGCGCCCAAAAAAGTTGGTTCGCTTGTTAATGAATATATTGAAGATGCCCGCGAAGAATTAAAACAATATAAGAAAGAAGTTTTTAAAAAGGAGGCCTCAGAATGATTGATACAATATCAATAATCGGTATTATTTTTTTTGCTGCTAGTTTTGTTATTTCACTGTGGGCAAATATTTTTTTGTTAAGAAGGTTATTACATTTTTCTGAAGTGGTCGACTCGCTTTTATATTCTTTAGGAGAATATAGAAAGCACTTAGACAGCGTTCTTAGTTTAGAGCTTTATTATGGAGACGAAACATTGCAAAATCTTTTAGAGCATTCAAGCGATGTTGTAAATGAAATGAATGATTTCAAAAGCAAATATGAAAGAGCAGAATCAGAGTATGAAATCTCAAAAAAGGAAGAGGCGCCGAAGAACTAAAAATCTTTATTTTACGAAAGTTCACGAAGACGCCATTGTACAATATACTAAAAGTACAGATTTGCGCGAAAAGACGCACCTGTACAAAGAGTTCATACAACCAGCATTTAGTGAATTAGTTGATAAAATAACTTATACGTATAAATTTACCTCGTTGCCTAACGTAGATTCTTTACGAGAAGAGTGTAAAATATGGTTAACTACTATATTGAGCAAATATGATCCGAATAGAGGATCAAAAGCATTTTCCTATTTTAGTGTTATAACAAAAAATTGGTTTATACACAAGGTTAAACAAACTTCAAAAAAAATAAGAAGAGAAATTTCTTTGGAAGATGTTGCTCACACTTTGGAAGAAAAGTATATCTCTATTCAAAATGAATATCATGAGGTGCGTAATCAACGCGAGTTTTGGAAACACTTACTTGAAGAAATTAGTGATTGGGAAGGGGAAGAAATAGAGGAAAACCCTAATTCAAATGATGATCGCGTATTAAAGGCAATTAAAGAACTGTTGAGTGCACCAAGCGAAGTCGAGATTCTAAATAAGAAAGCAATATATTTATATTTGCGAGAAATAACAGGGTTAAATACAAAACAAATAGCGAATAGTTTAAAGAAGTTTAGAGTAAAATATTCAAAGTTTAAATGCGAATGGAATGAGGGAAAAATATAAATTTATTTGATAACGCTATTTATTAAGAGGTTGTTCTTATGAAAGAAGACGTTTTATTGGGTGAGGCTCTTGGTAATATAAGAGAAGACCGAAAAAAAGTTAAGAATTTGCTTAAAGAGTTGCAAGGTGAAATTTCCTCTGCAGACACTACGCATGCAAGATCTGGTGTCGTTGCTGCTAAATATGTTGAAACTCTGCAGAGGTCCAATGAACAGTTGGTAAAAATAATTGCAATGATAAACAAAAACAGAAAACAAGAAGAAGATACGACGCTGTCTAGTGAAGAAAAAGATTCAATATTTGAACTAATAAAAGAAGTGAGTTAATATGCCTACTCCCAATCATTACAACACATATGAAAGTGTATTAAGTAGCAAACTTAAAGGCATTGATCCGGTTACTGTTACACAGCGTAGCATAATCGACAAGATGGTCAAGGACTATATCACTGGAGATCCAAAAGCAAATTCAGAATTTACTGTTTTTGTAAAAAAAATTGTTAAAGATGGTGATGCTAGCATTTGTAATGTCGACCCGTTTCACAGTACGCAAGATGACAAGGAAAGAATGACTGATGGTGTTATAAAAAGTAGAAATAAAAGAATCGCGGCTTATATTGAAATACCGTCATTTTTTATTGGCTTGGGAGCAGGGTTCCTGCCGGCTAAAGAGTTGTTATTGTTTAATAATTACAGCGAAAGTAAAAAATTAGCCGCATGGACCGCCGGCTTAAAAACTCCATCGTCTTTTCCGCTTTTGAGAATGGATGTAACTAATGCAGAAAGCTTAGGAGGCCGAGAAGTACAAATAAATGAAGTTGTTATAATTAAATTTAAAGATCTGAGTAATTTCAGAGACCCTGAATTTGTTAGGTACCCAAAGGGAAAAACACCTGTACTTGCTGCTTCACCATCACAAGCTGGTAAATCTAGTGTGACGGCCAAGAGCTTTTATAAAGCAATTGGCACTGCGCCTCTTGCCGCGAAAATAGAACGAAGAGCGCTGCGTTTTGGATGTAAATCTGGGAGCTTTTTTGATTTCAAAAAAAATCAGTGTATCCCCGGCAAACCCACTGGTCAAGATATAAATCCGGATCTTATTCCAAAAGAAGCTACAAAAAAAGATTGTTAATAGGAATTGATAATAATGGGTACTGTTAAGCGAGTAAACCAAGATAGGTTAAGCACTGAAAAGAAAGAAAAGATAAAGGAGGCTAAAGCCCATCGCGCGCCAAACCCATATGGCACTGGCGTTGCTGGTGATGTTGGCCCCAGAGTAACGCCAACCTTTATTCCTAAACAGGACTCTTTAATCATTGAGGGCCCCGACAATGCTGCTGCCATTATTATAGATAATAATCCTAGGTATTCTTTTACCGGTGGGGATTTTGCCTCAAGGATTTCAATTGTTGCCGGCATCGAGGGGCACAAATTAAAAGAAGATGTTCCGATTGCTGAGCTTACACCAATAAATGATGCTGCAGGCGTATATATCTCACAGAAAGACATTGTTCAGGAGCCATGGGGCTTAGCCAGCCCTCTTACCTTAGAGACACAAGAAGAACAAAATCAAGTCGATGTGGGCAAATCTCATGTTACTGCCTTTGCAGATGTTATTCAGTTGGTCGCAAGAAACGGCGGCGTTAATTTATACGCCGGCGGCGTCGGAGAAACGTTGGCGTGTGGAGTTGACAACAGGGAGGCGATCGGCGTTAATTTAATTTATGGTAATAAAATTGTAAAATATGATCCAAATAAAAAGAAAAATTCTCCTTATACCCTACAACCTTTGGTTAAGGGTGATAATTTGAATAAAGTGTTGGATGATATTATTGAAAGGACAAGCGATATATCTGAAACGCTGATACAGTTAAAAACTGGTCTTTTGACACTTGAAATGGCCGTTGCTTTGCACATTCATTTGCCTTCGGGTATGGTCGGCGGCTTAACGCCGTCTGCAGAATTAATGATCGGAGGTGCTCTAAAAATACCTCAACATATATATGATGTTATGAATATTGTTACAACGAGAATTAATACAATACTTACCAAGATTAATAAATCAGAAATAACCACAGATAGCATTAATAGTAGGTGGAATAAAACAAACTAATGGCCAAAAGAGAAAAAGAAAAAACCGAAGAAAAAACCGTCGAAGAAATCGGACAAGATTTAGCAGATCTTCCAATAGAAGTTCAGATAGGCGGCCCGGGCGCAGTTATTATTGCTGCAGCTATCGGTAGTGCATATGATACATGGCGCAAAAAAATGAAATGCGCTAGAGAAACTGAAGCGGATTTCGTAAAATTACAAGTAGAAACACAAAGAAAAGCTCAAGATGCATATCATGGTGTAGAAACCGCCGGCGCTTATATTGCAATGGGCTTTGCTGCTGCAAAGGGCGTAACTAATGTTATTAATTCAACTATTGACGATGTAAATCAAAAAAAGTTAGCAGGCGAAGGCCAAAAATGCGCGCCATCACAGAAATGCTCAGAAGGCAATGTCTTTGATCAAGTATCTAAACGTTGTTGCCCAGAGGGCGATCCCGATGCGGATCCGCCAATTGAGCGCTATGTTTGGGATCCGGTTGGAAATTCTTGTATACCAATACATGAATTTGATTGGTTTGATTGTGGCAATGCCCCCGATCCAAGCAGATGCCGCAGTGAGATGTGGGAGGCACTTGTGCCATTTTTGCCAGATCCGCCACCCGGCACGCCAGACGCCGACATGTCGGCCATTTATAAATTAATAGAAGAATTAACGGAAACAAAAAGTTTAATTGCGTGCACATCTCCATATTTTCAAAAGTTTTTTAATCTTGTGCCATATCAGTTCTATATTCAAAAACTTCTTGGTCAGGCGCTTGAGGCATTTGTTGATCTTTTGCCCGAGAAGAAAGTCGCGATGCTCAAAGATACCCCTTGCGGGGTAGAAATGATTGAGAAATCAATAACCAGAAAAATACAAATACCAGAAATTCCTGCAATACCTCCTTTGCCATATATTCCCATTATCAGGCCGCTTCAAATAATAGAAAACATAATCATAGAAATTATGTGTTATATGATATGTTGTACTTTAAGGCCTCTTTTGAGATTTTCTGCAGAACAGATGGTCTTAATGTCTCGCGGATTTATTGAGCAAGAATCAGAAGAAGAGGGCAAGTCTAACGCATTACCGCCAGAATTAAAGAAAATTGATATTAACACTTATGTTTCAGATGATGCCGTTGAAGCGGCGATATCACAGCAATTGATTGGTAGATTTGGAATAGGCGAAGTGGAACTGCCGCGTGTAAGAAAATATTTTAATGAAATTATGTTAAATAAAGACATAAGACAAAGGCACATTATTTATTTATTTTTAGGCGAAGCAGATTGTAATATAATAAATGAGTTGATTAATATTGCAAAAAATTATGAGGAATTCGAATTAAATGAACAAAGGCGAATTTTGGAATTTTTTAAATTTTTAGGCACTTTTGTTAATGTATTTCAAGTTATTAAGGAATCTAAGGAAGACGTATGTGTTCCTGAATATTGTGAAAAAGTAGCTGTTATTAGCGAGGACGCAATTAAAACAACGGTTAAAAACCTGTGCAGCCTACTAAATCCAGTGCACGGTGTTCCGGAAATTCCCGTGTCGCTTATTATGAAGCTCAGCGGATTAGAGGGTATGACCGAGCGCGCTGTCGACACTCTTGTTGAAATATTATATACAAAAATAAAAGCTGCAGCATTAACATCAGAGAGCTTTGGTGACGCCTATATAGATATTACAAGTAGAGAAAAATTATCTAAAATTTTAGCCGAGAATACCAAGCTAGTTCCAGATCAAAAACAAGCCGGCGACCTCGCTTGGTCTTTTGAAGCTTTTTATCGAGTGTTTTTTATGTATAATTTGCCGGGCGTGTTATATGCTAATCCATCTTTTCCGATCGGTAGCTGGTCGCCGCACTTGAGTGGTACAAAAGAAGCAATTGCTTTTATGGCAGGAGGAAAACGAAACTCTGTTAATAAATCATTTAAGAGATATGAGCTTAAGAAAAATTTTGTTAATATTGAAAATCTTGCAAGATATAAAACAGCCGGCGTCATAAAGTATGATCCGCCCAGTTCAGCATGGAAGCACCCGATCAACGACAGCCGCGGCACCCCCAAGAAAGGTCCACAAAAATCATTTAATGCTTGGTTTTATAATAACTACAAACTCACTTATTTTGATATTAATGAATCTTTTAAGAAAAATTTGGATGTGCCGGTTGTTGATAAGAATACCGGTAAATATGAAAAACATGATACGGGCCTTGTTAAAATGAAGAAAAAGAGCATTGCTGACGGCGCCGAATCATTGGCCTTCTTCAAGCAGGCAAAAAAAGTATTTGGGCTGAGTGAAGAATATTTTGAAGATTTAGGCGAGGCTATTGAAGAACAAACAAAAATTAGAGTAAACTTGGAAAAAGTAAGAATGGCATATAAGGCAAAAATAAAGGCACAGCGGGCGATGCAAGACCCGGGATCTATAAATATTGCGGATTTTTTATAAACTTAGGAGCATAGAATGTTAGCGTTTGAAAGTTATTCAAAAACATCATTTGAAATCATTATAAAAGAAAGGTTGCGCGCATATCTGTTTAAAAAAATGGCTTTGCAAGTGCCTAGATTTATATTAGAAGGAAAATTAAAACAAGGAGATAGAAGTACGTTTGAAAAATTTATTGACGATGAAAAATGGCTCGGCGAGTGTATTCAACAGGGAGTAAAGGGTAGTAAAGAATGGGAAAAAAGGCAAGACCTTATCAAAGAATGGCACGAAGCTGCTTCGGAGTTGGCAGAAGAAAAAAATCTCATTGAAGATTATCGTCGCCTTTATGATTTTTATAATCAAATTTCTAAAGCTTTCAGCAAGGCCATGGCCGGCGGCAAGAATGGCGTCAACGACGGCCGCGAGGAACTATCTAAAATTAAGAAACCGAAAGAAGGCGCCGCGAACGCGGCGTATATAGAAATGAAAAAAATCAACCCAGCCAATAAGCTAGTATTGAACAAGTGCACTCCGCTCGCCGGCACCAAAGAGGTAACACATCAAATTGGGAAGATGTCTAGCAAACAACCGAGCAAGAATACGACGGTGCAAGGCGCCAGCCCGCTTATAGCCGGCGCAAAAGATCCTGCGTACCGCAAAGATTTAAGTTTTTGGACCGATTGCCAGACGGCCAAAGTTTCGTCTTATGTACCCGGCACGAGCGCATCGGCTTGGGTCAAGAAAATCGCCGAGGGGGCGGCCAAAGGGCTAGCCGGCGACCCCGCCGCAATAACGGGAATGAAGGAGGTAGGAAAAGGAACCGCCAAGGGATTATTAAGCTTAAAACAACATATCGACACAGGCGGAAAGCACTGGAAGAACAAGATACACGAACCCCTCTTTTTTGGCGATACGTCCTTCACGGTCGCCGCCGCGGCCGGAAAACATTGGAACGCGTCCCTGCCGTTTGATTCCTTCGACCCGGATGGCAACTACTCGGGCAATGACTTTATGGACTATCCCGGGAAGAAATGTAAGCCATGGCACCCCTTCTCCGGCAAGAAGACCGCATGCCAACCGGGATGGGATGCCTGCAACAGCCCGGCTTGCAAGCTTTATAAAGCGATGGGCGCCGGGCACAAGAGCAAGGGCTGGGGGTTCAACAACCCGGCAGCGCTGTTTCCCGAATCGCCGGCCGATAACATCGCCAAAGCTTATAAACTTGTACAAGAAATAATAGGAGATAATTGTATATGGACTTGGTGGTTTTTATACCAGCCAAAGTCACTTAATCCATCACCGGACGTGGACAAGGGCGGCGTGAAAGGCGTCACCGGCGACCCAAAATGGGCGAAACAACTGTCACTTTATGCTAATTTAGCCGGCGATTACAAGGATTGGGATAGTAATTCTTTTGCTTCGGACTCCCAGAGCCAACATCAATATGAACTGTTGCAGTATGCTGTACAAAAGGAAATGGTCAAATGTCGATATGCTTATATTAATACTATATCGCAAAAGTATAATAAAAAGAAAGAAGAATATGAAAAGTTACACGACAAAGTGGTAAAGCTAGCTAAAGAACTTGGTTTAGATATGACAACTTTTATGGGTGCTTTGTCTTCTAATGCCGTGCAGGGCATCGCATATGATGTTTGTAAATTATATATTTTTGCTGCATTCATTTTGGCAACAAATTTTATGAGTGGCACTGATTGCCCGACCGACTTCGATTATAGCGCCGCTGATATTAAAAAAATAGGCATGGCAAAATTAAGAGAAATGTTTGTCGACGTTTTTCAAGATATGGTTGAAAAAATTATGCAAACTTATTCTGGGGCTAATATTGCTGGAGTGATGAAAATAGATCAACTTCAGAAAGCAACTAATTATAATCATGAAGAATTCAAAAATGCCGTAACTAAGGCATTTGATGAAGATTCAGCAATTGCAGCCGCCGGCGGCTCATCTTTGATGGGTTTAAGCAACTTGGACGCAGTTGGAAGCGCTAATCATGCTTACATGGAAGAGGAATTAAGTGATTATGCATATATACTTGATGCCAATCTTTATCAAATAGTTAAGCCAATTAAGTAGGACAAAAAATGCCAACAGGAATTTCAGTTAAATTGCCGCTAACTTACGACGAGGAAGATGGCCCATATCGTTTAACTAAAACTTTAAAAGAGACGGTCGCACAAAATTTTAAAAATCTTGTTTTAACTTCGCCCGGTGAAAGAGTTATGAACCCTGATTTTGGTGTCGGCTTATACGGACTTTTGTTTGAAAACGCCACAGAAGAAGTTAAATCAACATTTGCTGAGAGGCTATATCAACAGACCAAGGAGTATCTTCCTTTTATAAGTATAATTAATTTAGAGAGTAATTTTATAGAAAATAAGTGGGTTATTCAAATTGAATATTTTATCGATACGCTTGGTGTTTCCGATGCTCTTAATTTAAATTTAAACATGAATGACGCTGGATTAACTAGGTTGGCTGTAACAACGATTTAAGGAATGAGTAATAATGGCTGAAGAAAAAACTCCACCAATCAAATATACAAATAGAGATTTTGAAGGCATCAAAAGAGATCTCATTAATTATGCCAAAGTTTATTATCCGGATACTTATAAGGATTTTAATGAAGCATCGTTCGGCGCTTTGCTTTTTGACATGGTTGCATATGTTGGTGATATGCTTTCGTTTTATACAGACTATCAAGCCAATGAATCATTCTTGGATTCTGCCATTGAACTGAAAAATGTTGTGAGATTGGCAAAACAAATGGGATTTAAATTTCCCGGTGCACAAAATTCAAGTGGCATATGCGCCTTTTATGTTGTGGTACCGGCAGCCGAGGTCGGCTTGGGCCCGAATACAAATTTGATTCCTATATTAGAAAAGGGCACAACACTGGAATCAAAAAGTGGAGCAACCTTTACATTAAATGAGAATATTGATTTTTCGGATCCAGATGTGTTGACAGTCGTTGGCGATGTAGAAAACAGCAATCCAACCAATTATGTTTTAAAGAGTTATGGTAAAGTAATTTCTGGTAAAATGACTACAAAAGTAATTGATGTTCCGGAATATCAAAAATTTATGCGCTTAAAATTAGATGATGACGACATTTCTGAAGTTGTGTCTGTCTTCGATTATAAAGGTCATGAATATTTTGAAGTTGATTATTTGTCTCAAAACATTGTACATAAAATGGTCCGTAATATGAAGAGTGCTGACAAGGAACATGCACCTTATATTCTTAGAGAAATGATTGTGCCTCGCCGCTTTGTGGTGGAACACACGACAGACAAGGAAACATTTTTACAATTTGGTTTCGGTTCAAACGCCTCTCTTAAATTAAAAGAGTTCCCAGACCCATCTTCTGTCGTATTAAAACAACATGCCAAAGATTATTACAAAGATGATTCTTTGGATCCCAATTTGTTAATTGGCACTGATAAATTTGGGGTTGTCCCACCGGCCGGTGAACTAACCGTAACCTATAGACAAAATACGAGAGTTGATGTTAATGTTCCTGCTAGCTCTATTACATCGATTTCTAATCCTGTTATATCTTTTACAGCTACTGATATTACACCAACTGTGTATGACGGAATTAGGAGTAGCTTTGAAGTGGACAACGAGGAGCCTGTCGTCGGCCAAATAAGAGATTTAACCCCATCAGAAATTAGAAGACGAGCCATTGATGCTTATGCTGCACAAAATAGAGCAGTTACCAAACAAGATTACTTAAGCTTTATATATCGAATGCCTTCGAAATTTGGCGCTATTAAGCGGGCAAATGTTGTGCAAGATGTTGATTCGTTTAAGCGAAACTTGAATATATATGTTGTATCTGAAAATTCTTATAGGCACTTAATACAGTCGCCAACCACCGTAAAAGAAAATCTTAAAACTTGGTTAACCCAGTATAAAATGATTAACGATACAGTTGATATTTTACCGGCCCGCATAACAAATATTGGAATTGAATTTGAATTGGTCGGAAAATTAGATAAGGATCCTAATGAAATTTTAGTAAAGGCAATTGACACTTTAAAAGAAAGGTATTCTCAGCATTTTGCATTTGGAGTGCCATTTTATATTTCTGAAATTTATAGAGCATTAAACAACATTCCAGAAGTAATTGATACAACCATAGTACGAGTGATTAAAAAAACTGGAACTGGCTATAGCCAATCTAATTATGATGTAGAAGAAAACACTACTGGCGATAATCGATTTATAGTTATTCCTGAAGATGTAATTTTAGAAATTAAGTACCCAGATAAAGATATTATTGGAGTAGTAACTTAATGGCAATTAAAAGATTCATAGCTAATAAAGATACAACCATAGTTAATGCTTATAAGCAGAATTTAACTACGCGTGCCAGTTCTGCCAATATGGGCGCTGCTGATATATTAGAAACGTATACAGTTTATAAACAAGCTGGTACAGCATCGTCGGAGTTGGCGAGAATTCTTGTTGATTTCCCGGTTGGTGAAATTGCCGCGTCCCGTGCCGCTAACGATGTACCTGCTTCTGGTAGTGTTACTTGGTATCTTCGCATGTTCAACGCAGAGCACGCAGAGACGCTGCCTAATAACTATACGTTGCGTGTATCGGCAATATCTCAGTCATGGGATGAGGGCTATGGTCTAGACATGCACCAATATCTAGACCCGGGTGTTGATAATAGTGGCGAAGGCGCAACTTGGAATGCTAGAACAAAAGGTGCAGTAAGTCAGGGTTCGCTTTTGCTCGACGGCACCGCTGATTACGTCACAGTTTCAGATCACGATGATTTTACATTTAGTAATAACAGTGACAGCGACAGTGCTTTTTCGGTCAGCGCTTGGGTATATTTAGATGATTTAGGTGCGGCAACGCCTATTTTAACAAAGTGGAATACAACGTCTTCAAACAAGCGTGAGTGGCAATTAAATGTTCAAGTAACCACGGGCCTTGTCTTCTTCCTTTTATATGATGAGACCAACGTTGTTTACCACGAAGCAAAAACAACAACTGCTCTTAGTGCTGCAACGTGGTATCACATTACTGCGACTTATGACGGCAGCGGCGGCGCATCCGGCGGCAGCGGTATAAAAATATATATTGATGGTACATCAGATACTCTGACAGTTACAAACGATAGCTCTTATGTCATTATGCGAAATACTGCCGCTGATGTAATTATTGGTGCTGAAACAAGCGCCTCGACATTTTTTGATGGCAAATTAGACGAAATTTCTGTTTGGGACAAAGAATTAACTGCGGCAAATGTAACAGAACTTTACAACGACGGTTGCCCAACAGAGCTAAGATTCCATTCAGTTTATATAAGCTCAAAATCAAATTTGGTTGCTTGGTGGAGATTTGAAACTAAAGATGTAGAAACACAGGATTCTACTACTACAATTAAAGATCATTCTATTAATAGTCATGACGGCACTGGCACTTCTTTAGTTGCCGGTTCTTTATCAACAGCTACCCCCGCCGCGTGTGCAACTGAAGTACAATATTGGTTATATGCCGGCGGCACATTTGAAACTGGCTCTACTTTGGGCCAATCGACCACACAAGATTTTTCAAATGGCGATGAGGATTTAAAAGTTGATGTATCTCAAGTTGTGGAAGAGTGGCTGAAGTATAATAATGATTCTGCTACCGGCCGCGCCACTTATGGCCTAGGCGTTTATTTTTCTTCAACTCAGCAAACAGGAAGCCGCAGCTATTACACAAAGAAGTTCTATGGTAGAAATAGTGAATACTTTTTTGCTCGTCCTATACTTGAGGCGCGCTGGGACTCTTCGACAAAAGATAATGCTGGTAATTTCTTTTTAAGCAGTTCGTTGATGAATCAAACTGATAATTTAAATACAATTTATTTATATAACGTTGTAAAGGGCAAAAAGAAGGATATTCCTCGTCACACAAATAGTAACGACCCCATTTTTGTAAGTATTTATTCAAGCAGCGCCGGCGCCGCATCTGGCGGTAAAGCAATTACGTTGCCCCAAGGCGGGAACGTTGTTTCGGCTGATCATTGGGTTATAACCGGCGGCTGGGTCAACACTGGCACGTACTCAGCGTCGTTTGGATATACAAGCTCTGCGAATACAACAATTTATCCTGTTTGGCATACAATTACTTCATCTGCTACATATTCTGTATTTCAAACTGGCTCTGCAATTGCTGTTAATACTTTAAACGCTAGCAGCTATAGTCCGAACCGGCAATATGTTTCTACTATAACAAATTTAAAGCCAGTTTATTCTCGTAATGAAACAGCCAGATTAAGATTGTTTGTAAGAGAAAAAGATTGGAATCCTACTATTTATACAAAAGCATCGGCCACACCAACGACTTCAATTGTTGAAGATGCATATTTTAAAGTTATACGCCTAGTAGACGACTATGAAGTGGTGTCATATGGCACTGGCAGCTTGAGTCATACTCTTTTGTCTTACGACAGCAAGGGAAATTATTTTGATTTGGACATGTCAATGCTTGAAGCGGACTATGCATACGGATTTAAGTTTGCTTTTAAAACAAATGACAAGGTTGTTGAACAAGATGAAGTGTTTAAATTCCGGGTTGAATAAATGAGTTCTAAGAAACTTTTCGAATTACATAAATCAAAAGCTCGCTATCGTGGCCTAACAAAAGGCAATATAGAGCAGTTTACTCAAAAAGCTGAATCAAAACATTATGTTGATCAGTATGTGCGGGAAAAAGATGAATTTATTCCCGACATCGATTACAGTGATCCAAAGAACTTTGTAAAGTTTGGTTTAGCTACCAAATATTATGAAAATGCGATTAAGAGAATATATAATCAGTATCCATATGATGGTTCGTTGGCAGAAAAGCTTTTATTTTATAATGACTTAACTCCCTTAGAAAAATACATATACGATCATTTATACCCAAAATTTACTGGATTTGTATATTTGGGTGGCCTTACTGCCAGCGAGTATGATGCAGCGTCTGTTTTAAGTAATAAAAAGTTTGGTAAGACAGATACTTTACAATATATTACTTTTAATGGCGGCCCAAATAAAAATAACATATATGATGCTGATGTTGGCCAAGACAGCAATCTACAAATGGATTTCAACGTTGGGAACACCGTTGAATTTTGGATGAAGAAAAACGCCTTCGCTGGCGCCGCTTCTCCAAAAGAGGTTATTTTTGACCTTTCTAATTTTAATACAGATTTAGATGAGTTAGAAACCGATCAAAGAGACGCCAACTCCAACCCAAAGTATGGTAGATTAACATTGTTTCTCACCGGATCCGGTACCGGCTTTGCAAAGAATAAATTATTTGCTCACGTCGCTTCTGGGTCTGAGTGGGCTGCTGATGGCGCAGGTTCATATTTCGCATTTGATACTAAATTAACAACTATCGCCGATAGCAAATGGCACCATTATGCAGTTGTGTTAAAAAATACAGGATCCAGCAATGATGACGCGTTTGGTAAGCTGTATGTTGATAATACCTGCGTCTCAGAATTAACAAAAGCAGAAAAAGCCATTCAGGCTGTTACTGGCTGCATGCACGCCAACATTGGAGCGCTGTATGGTCGCTTTACAAATGATGCTGCAGGCGCCGGCGAAGTGTCTTCTATTGGATTTGGCAAGCTGTCTGCCTCTATTGATGAGTTTAGATTTTGGAAAACTGCGAGAACTTCAGAAGAAATTGGTAGAAATTATTTTGCCCCAATTGGCGGCGGAACAAATACAGATAGTGTAAAATATTATTATACAAGCAGTCTAAGAAACAATCCAGTTGATTTGGGCGTATATTATAAATTTAATGAAGGCGTTGTTGGTACTGCTAGCTTTGATTCAATTGTGCTGGATTATTCTGGTCGCGCCTCCAATGGTACTTTTGTGGGTTATGCTAGTAATTTGAGAACAACGGGTTCGGCATTTGTTTTATCAGATACTGTAAAAACAGAGAAGCCGGAACCCACGATTTATTCGCAGCACACAGACGTTGTCAACTTAAAAAATAATTTGCAAATCAGTGGCTCAAGTTACGATGCATTAAATAACGGTAGTCTATACAACACTCTTCCGCTTTGGATACGTATGGATGATGAAGTGTCCAACGAGGCAGAAAAATTATTACAGATATTAGCAAGTTATTTGGATACTCTATACGGACAAATTAGTGAAATTAATAAACTTAAAGAACCCAGATATGCAAAAAATTATGCATCGTCTTCAATATCTTCCCCGTCTTCAAAGCCGACTGCTTTTGCTTCGAAATTATTAAATTCTTTGGGCTTTGATACCCCAGAATTTTTTGTGGATGCCAGTGTTTTAAAATCAATATTTGCTCAAGACGAAAAAAGAGTTTATGAAGAAAAGATACAAGATCTTAAAAATTTGATGTACCAAAACATCTACAATAATCTTGTTTATATTAATAAATCAAAGGGCACAGAAAAAGCTTTTAGAAATTTATTTAGATGTTTTGGCATTGATAATGAAGTTTTTAAGATTAATATTTATGGTGATGATGTAGAATATACTTTTAATACTAGTTCTTATTGGTCTACAGCGACAAAGAAGAGTGTAATTGATTTTAGCGGAATTAGCGACTCAAGCCATAGGGAAGCTACGATATACCAATTTAAAAAAGAAGCTGCGCATCATCATGGATATATAACATCTTCGGCGAATGGTTATATGCCATTCACTGCAGAAGCAGAAATTGTTTTTCCAAATTATAGAAATTTAACCGGTTCTGTTCTTAATACTATTACAACAGCATCTTTATTCGGTTGTCATAAGGCGCTAGAAGATGCATCTAGTTTAACCGCGGACACTTCTACAGGCCCAGTTGGTGGCAGGCGAGATACAGGATTTCAAGTTTATGCTATTAAGGGCGCCGGCGGCGCCTCACATGAATATGGAAATGTTTATTTTCAACTTTCATCTTCGTGGTTTGGCAGTTTAACATCATCAGCATTTCCCAACACTGGCAGCAACGCTAGGGCATATGATGGCTCAAAATGGAATTTTGCTGTAAGAATTAAAAAGAACAATTATCCATATGTTTCGCAATTCGCGACTTCATCAAAAAAGTTACCAGAGCTTAAGCTTAATATTGATGGAAATACTGACAGTTGGATTGAATTTTACGGCGTCAACACCTATTTGGGCAATGTTGTTGGTGAATTTTATGTAACTGGCGCCCTTACTGGTGCGCAAGGTCATGCTAGCACATATATCGATACTGCTGGCCACTTTTTAACCGCCTCAAATAAAAGATTTTATGTTGGCGCCCATCGAGAAAACTTTACGGGCGACGTGCTGCAGAAGAGCGATGTTAAGTTCTCTTCACTTAGGGTCTGGAATGATTATTTGACAAACGATGAAATACAGTATCATGCCCGAGACCCTAGAAATTTTGGCAGAACAAACCCATATAAGAATAGCTTTGTATATGAAAGCGAGGCAAACAAAAGATATGCTAGAAGCGAAGACATGCTTCAGTGTACTGCCAATACTGATGGGAAATACGTTGAATTTACTATACCAGCTTCTTTCGGCGGCCTAGAAAGTGCGGTACGTCTTATTATAAAAACAACACTGGGTTCTCCATCTGCGCAACAAATTCATGTTAAACTTCAGGGCAGCACTAACGCCACGTTGGTCAAAGTTGCAGAGGCAATAAATGGCTTTGGCGATACTACGAATATTAAGTATGGCTCTTCTTTGTCCGCTAAAAAAGGTATACCCGGAATTTATACAGTTTCAGGGTCTGGGGCTACGAAAAGAACTGTTGTAGCTACAAACCCCGGCTGGGCCGGCCCCCCAAAAGACAGCGCCTTTGGCGACTCAATTATTAAGATTGCCGGCGGCGATGCAACTTTATTCGCCAAAAATGTGCTTGAAGGCGGCCACTTCGCTGCCAACAAACCTAGCAACGCATCGTCCGTTCCTCGATCGAATATATATTGGCCAAAAATCGAAACTTTGCTTCTAAATTGGGATTTTGAAAGCATAACTGGAAGCGCGCCCGGAGCCGGCACATTTTGGGTTGATTCTGTCGCCACTGCGTCGGTTTATCAAAGGACTAGATATGGAGTTCATAGTCACGCTCGCACTGGTAGTGCCTTAGCCGCTAGCGGCTCTTATACCGGCAAAGGATATGGTTTTGTAGCCAACAGTTCAGATGTTTATGATATTGAATTTATTCAGACGGCACGTCAACAATTGCCAGAAAATATACATTCCTCTGATATGATTAATATTTTGGAAAGGGACGACACGTATTTCACTAGAGAAACAAGACCACAAAAACATTTCTTTTCTATTGAGGCAAGCGCGTATGGCATAGTTTCAGAAAATATATTAAATTTCTTTGCTTCAATTGATGAGTTTAATAACTATATTGGTGATCCAATTCACATGTATCGCGACAGATACAAAGGGGTGGAAAAGCTAAGACAGCTGTTCTTTGAAAAAATTCAAGTAAATCCAGATATCGATAAATATGTTAGTTTGTACAAGTGGGTTGACGGAGCGTTAGACTCTGCTGTTGCTAATTTGATGCCCGCTTCGGCGAACTCCTCTAATGAAGTTAGATCAATTGTTGAAAGTCATATATTAGAAAGAAATAAATATCGCTGGAAATATCCAGCTTTTAGAACTTGGAATCCAGAAGCCCCTGTTCCGGGTAGAAAAGATAGGTCATGCCGACCCAGAGATGCTGTCAGGGATGTGTATAGAACAAAAACGATATCAACCTGTGAACAAAAAGCGGCCGCGGCCACAAACCCACCAATTGATTTGTGGAACCCATCGCAAACAGACGTTGAATATATTCAGCGTCATTGTCCAAGTTATGACGGTGGCGCGCCCGGCTCAGAAACAGTAACTAGCGGAAAGCCCGCGGCTCAAGCGCGCCCAGAAAGAAAATGTGGCTGTCCGGAAAGAATAATAAATAAAAAAGTCAATCCAGTAAAAGGAGATACTACTGGAGCAGATACGCTTAATACAGATTCCGCCGAGGATCCCGAAGGGCCAAGCGGCTTTGAAGAAGGGCTCATATACTCTGGCGAAAATGAGAGCGGCCTAGGTACACAACAAACCACCTTTAATACAAATGAACTTGATTGCCCGGAACCGCCTAAAATTAATAATGATCCGGATCTTATTGCCCCGCCAGTTATAAATAATCCAACGTGCGCAGAACAATATGTACAGTCTATGGGATATAACTTGCAGCATATAGAAACACAGCCCGGTAGTAATGAGTATATACAAATTCAGACTAAATGCCCACAGTGGAATTCAGACTCTGGGGATTCAGATACAGACCTAGGCGGCCTCGCTTCTCCTCTGCCCGGTTCTCCCCGCAGCCAGTCAAAAAATCCGTTTTATTGGAAGATGTTGGCAGAAAGAGATGATCCTGAACTACTTGCATCTGGTAAAAGGGGCGTGAACTCTACCAGAGTTCAGCTTCATTATAATATGAATGCTGATTACATTCGTAGCATGGGCAAACCATATTTCTTTTCAAGCCGAAAAAGGCAGACAATACATGGCGGCAGTAACGTAAGAAACCTAAGAAACAAAAATATAGATTATTATAGAGGAACATTTAAAGAATCTGATCGAGCAGCAAATATCGTTTTGGCCGGTGGCTGGTCTGCAAAAGATGGAATTTATGCGGCAATTAGTTCTTCAAGAAATCCTGTTGTTTTAAACTTAAAAAATGAAAAATATTTTGATGTTGATTTCGCTATTAAGTTTAAGCGCCGCGTACCGCTTATTTGCTATGATGGCAAGGATCAGGGCATGTGGTGGGCTGAACATGGCAACACAACCTCTTCAGATATTCCCAGAATGTATGGCCAGGAGCGCTTACCATTTTCTGTATACAGTTCTTCAGTCGAAAGTGGATACCAAGCAGATTATTTTGGAAATCCGAATGCTGCGACTTTAGGGCCTTCAACTATTACTGGCCGCCGCCCCGTTATCGATCAAAACTTTGCGATTGAAAATATCCACGATGATGTATATGGGCCGCACTATGAAGTGCCAATGCAGGGTCTTTTCACCGAAGAGCATGTTGGCGGAAAACAAAGTAGGCACGGCCAATTGCTTTATACTGGCTCTATTGTAGAAAAGAAAGAAGCATATAGGATTAATGTTGATGCTACACGAAATATTATTTCATTGCATAATCCGCGATTTATTAATAACACAACATACAAGAAGGATCGCCCCTATTCAATTTATTTTAGAGATGAAATTGCCAAACGCCCTGTTAATATTAAAAATGTCAGAAGCTCTCAATATTCATTAGCCAAGGGTGCAACTAATCCCACGCAAGTTGGAAAAATTGGAAATTATAAAAATATTTATGAGATAGTTTCAACTACTGATAGAAGTGTAAACAATAGACATATTGTAAGAAATGGAATTCCTACTACGTCTTCTGTAGATTCGGCGTACTTCTCTTCTTCACCGTTTTCTGTTGCTGTAAAAGAATTTGCATTTTTAGATAGAACTGGTTCGATTGGAACGGGAAGTCATAAGCACATCATTGTTTCTAAGTTTTCTAATCGCAGCGGGCCGGCCGTTGAAGGCGAGGGTTATTTAGATATTGAATCAGCACAGTATTCAGTGTATAATGCGCTGCCATATTCAAATTTAAATGTTAGGTTTGGCCTTAACGAACTATACAAAAGACACTGCGGCCCTCAAGGGTTTGATTCGTTTCACGAAACAGATACAGAAGCATTTTATGATAAGGCAACTGGTTCTTTTCACAAAGTACAAAGAAATACTATAAGGAGAGCAAACACCGAAGAGATAGTCCAAAAAGATCGCGCTGGAATAATAACCAGCACAACTTCATTTGAAAATTCTTATGATAATAAATGGGTAAGCCACCAGATACCAAGAACGGACCTACAATATAGTTGGATCCGCGATGCTTCTGTTTTAAATTTTGGTGATGCACCTAGCGGTTCGGATGGATTACAGGTATCGTCGGCTCTTCAGGACACTTCTTCTGTTACATCATTGGCGCTGCAACCACTATATGGATTTAATTATCCGCAAACCGGCTCACTTTTATTTGTGTCAGCAAGCGAAGAAGAGGTCCAAACAGCAACGGCGGTCGTTCAGGTCGACTTTGTTCAAGGCAATTATATAGTTGCTCCTAGTATCGATGAAGCTAGCAACTTATTAAAAGATTCCAGTAATTCTGCACTTGGCGATAATTTATTCAGACCAAACGCGCCCACCGCGGCAAAGACCGCGCAAGGAAAGATAATATTAAATAAATATTTAAATAATTTAAATGGTCCATATGGTTATCCTTCGTGGAAACAAATAAGGACCGGCGAACATCCAGTTGCAAGACATCTTAAAAATAGCAACTTTTATGAGTCCGGAAAACCACAAGCCATGCCAAAAGCTGCGTTTACAATTACTCGGCTAACACAATCTGCAGTTACGGCAAAGCACAAACCAGTAGTACAAGAAGTTGAAGATGGCACTATAGTAAAATATGGTTTCGGCAATAACCAACACTTCTTTGGAAAAACATATGATTCTGTTTCCAATAGAATTAATGATTTTAATTCTGAATTTGATGTAGATCCAAACGAACCTTATGACACTTCATTGTTAGAACAAGCCCGGGGCTATGTGAGATATTCAGAAGTTGTTTGGCCAAAAGATGAAAATGTTTTCAGAAAAAAGGCCCGGGCCAAAGAATTTTATGAATTGGGGTGGGACGATGATGTTGGTACCCGAATTAAAAAACACACCTCTGATAGTGCAATGGGGACTCAAGGTAATCTTTATTTTGGTTCAAGTTGGCCTATGGATACTGAACAATCCTGGCCGGGGACTACAAGAGATAATTCTGGTGAGTTAATGCAAATTGATAATTGCGATCAAGCAACTAGAGTATATAATGCTTGCCATGTTCCAACTGGTTCAAATATGTATGTTTTCCCTAGATATGGAAGAAATCTTGGCAATTGCCGGCCATTTTCTTTGGTTCACAAGCAGGCAGGCACCGGAGCATGGTATAATTCATATGATGAGTATAGTAAAGAAATTAAATTATTAGGACAAGATTATTCAATTATACCTGAATTTACGATTTCACAATTTATTCGTAGTGTCGGCACTAGTTCGGTAGCTACAATAACTCACGAAGCCGCCTTTGATTTTTTCCAGAATATATACGAACTAGAAATAACTGGCACAAACCCGCGAAATGAATTTACCCGAGAAGAATTTTTAGAAGCGTATAGCCACTCTGATGAAATGGATCATATAACAACATTTAAGGAAAATTTAGGTGAACCACAGGCAATATCATTAAAGTTTGATGGAATATTAAAGTTGCGACCTAAAAAGGGTTTCTACCCAGTAGAGAGAACTTTGCAATTGGCACAAGAATTTTCAAGATCTTTTGCTCCAAATACAACGACCAAAGGAACACAAAGAACTTGGCGCACTGCTTTGAGTCCTTTTTATGCTCCGGGTATTATGTACAATTCAATTAAATCTGGTATAGCTGTCGATTATCCGATTGTTGATCGCGAAACATCTGGTGCTCTTGGCGCAAACAGGCACGAATACCGGCCCGTCTATGGCGATCACACTTATAAGAAAAAATTACCATTTGAATCCATTATAGAGCCATCTTTTTATATGCTCCGGACCCGAGGAATAATGGCCGGCGAAGGCGCCGCAGATGATGAATATGATGTAGTCGGTGGGAAAGCTTTAGAGGTATTATATGATTATGATCCTGAATTACCATTAGATAGTACGGCATCTATTTTTGGCACGGATGGCGTATATGAATTAGCCGCACATAACTTTTTTGCTGAAGTGCCCGAGTTCTTTTTGGAAAAACGCGGCCCAACATCATTCAGACAAGCTAGTTCTGTAAAAGAAACTGGCGTAAGTAAGATTGTGGAAGTTACAGATGGTGGCAGTCATTTGACGCGAATTGTGTCAAAACCAGAAGAACAATGGAATTTTGGTGGAGAAAAGAATATTGTCTTTACTGCTGGTGGGATCGAGCGCGTTAGAAAGTGGTCCATGGATGTTATTTTAAGAAAATCAGATAACTTTACAATGCACGATAATCCAAATTATTTTGGCCATTGGCCTCACATTCATCACCTTCCGCCTTATTATACACTTGGCAATAGCGCTAATGAATTATTAGGCCCGTCTGCGCGCGTCGGAAGAACAAATGCTGGTGGCGCTTTGACAGAGACAAAATTATATTGTCCAAATTTAAGTAGTTCCCCTGCTATTTTCTTAACTGGTGCGATTACACACAATGCAAATAAAGCAGGTGTAAGAATTGTTTTTGATCCACAAAAAATTGCGGACGAAGATCCTGTTAAATTTAGAAGTGGTAAATTTACTTTAGACGATATTATGGCAAACAGCAGCGTTGATTATATAAATTTGCATATAGAAACTATTTGGAGGGGAATTCATGAACAATCTGGCTCTGGGTTTATGCGCTTAACGTCCAGCATGAATCTATTTAATAAAACGCCAAATAATCAGTGGTCTATTGGGACAAAGTGGGAAACTCCAGTATTAAACTTTGCCAACGTTGAAGCAAAACACAGCAGTTCACTTGAAGATTCGCACACAGGAACTCATCAAGAGGCGGGCATCGTTGCCGGCGCGAAGGCATTTAGAGGCATGTGGCATCAGTATGGAGCAATTCCACAAACCGGATCAGGATTATTTTTAAATGTTCTTCCATCAGAATTTTCATTAAACGAAAAAGAATTAACCGGTTCATTAGCGGACGCATGCGGATTTAGCATTAAGTCAGAAAGAATCGGCGAAATAGCAAAAAAGAAAATAATATACGAAGGCATATGCGCTATTCCATTTGTTACTACACTAGACGGCGAGGAGAGGTTTTTTAATATTCCGTTGGAACAATATGAACGTTATTATAAAGCTATACAAAATGATGAAGCGGTGACTAATTCAATTATGGATATGATTTATAAAATGCAAAAATATGTCATTCCTCCAAATTGGGATTTTACTAAATTTAGAAAAATTAATAATAAGCCAATTTTAACGCCGCCGGATTATAGACCTGTTAAGAGTCCATTTGCAATGTATATTCTTGAAATGCGTTCTCAACTAAATACAACAGATTTGCAAAAAGTTTGGCAAGGAGTGTTACCAGACATTGGTGTTATTGCTGAAAAACAACAGACAACGATAGACCACCCCATTAAAGATGGAGAGCTAATTTCTCCTAAAATCCTTCACAACATGGGCTTTAAAGGTAAATTGCCAGAAGATATAAGATGGAAAATGTTTAAAATTAAAAAACGTGCCGCTAATAATTATTTTGAGATGTATGAAAATAATATAGGCGACCGCGTCGGACCCGCCCCAGCAAAAGAAAGTTTCCATTTTACTTTTAATTGGCCATATGATTACTTCTCTTTAGTTGAGACAGGCAAACTAGAAGTTAGTTTGGAGTTTCATAGTGGTTCGATTGCAACATCGACGCCACTCACATCACCGGCGCTGGCACCGGAAGAATAGGGAATAAATAATGTCATTTTTTGATAAAAAAGAAGATGTGATAGATTTGGTTCTCACCAGAAAAGGAAGAGAATTGCTTTCGAAAGGTAAATTTATACCAACACATTATGCTTTCTATGATGATGAGGTTATTTATGATCAAAAATATGCTGATCCGGATAGTGGTGAAAAGCAGAATGAGATAGTGCCAAGAATCAAAGATTCGCTTTATATTAAAAATCAAAATGAGTGGCATGCCGCCGTTCGAAGCGAAAGGTCTAGAAACAATCTGCCTAATCTTTTAAAGGAGCTTGGTAAATCATCTACATTTAAAAAATATAAGCCGGCTTGGCAAGTTGATGTTGTCGAGGGTATAATAACCGGCTCGACAGCAAATGGAAAACGCGTTGAGCATATACCATTAGAATATAGTGGTTCGAATCAACAATATGAAGACAAGCATATTGATGTCAAAATTCCACAATTAAATCTAATATGTGATTACGATATACATTACCTTAAGGGTTCTGAGGCAGTCGACCAAAATAAGGTACCTTTATTTCAAGACCCCGAACACACACAAGTTTTAATGTTGCGCAAAACCTCAGATGATATCATATTAGAAATAATAGAAGAGAATGCGGAAGATACAAAAGACAATTTTAAATTAGAAGTTTTTGAATATATTTATGGCAATCCTAAAGCGGTTGGAACAAAGCAGCGCTATCCCGTTCAAGAACTTAATAAAAAATTCTTTTCTAGTGAAAAGTATGGTGAAGAATTTGTAGAATACTTTTTTAACGTTGAAACGGACGACGAAGTAGATAACAAAGTTGCGATTAAATATATTGACAATTCAGATATTATGAAAACTTCTGAGGAGGATATATGTGTAACGCCAGAAAAAGCAGCAACTATTACTGCCGCGCCCGCAATTGCACCAGCCGCGGCCGCCGCCGCGGCCGCACCACCGCCGCCACTTAAAGCAAAAGTTGGTTCTAAATGTGCTAAAAATTCTGATTGCGCTTCTGAATATTGTGGTACCACAAAAGCTGGACTCAAAAAATGTATGCTTAAAACCGGCGGAAAATTCTTGTGTAAAAGCAATTTAGATTGTCCTGCTTGGGCTAAATGCATAAAAGGAGGTTGTGTGCTGGCTGGTAAAGCCGCCGCCGCCGCGGCAGAGGAAAAAAAAGAACAAACGTTTGAAAAGGCCGAAGCAACGGAAGAGCAGGTTAGTGGCAAAAAGGAATATTGGTGCAAACCCGGCACCCCTGCAGGCCAACCCGGTGGTTGTGATAAGGGCTATAAATGTATAGATACTGATGGCCCGAAGGGTACATGTGAAAAAATCAAAGTGCGCGAGCAACAGGTCGATGATGGGAAGGGCGTTCCCGTGGATCAGGTGTCCTGGGGCATCGAAGTATTTAAATGCAAGAGCGACAAGGAGTGTATATTGCCAGGCCAAGCTTGCAATAAGGGTGTTTGTGGTGCATATAAAAAAGCCTCCCAAAATCCGGGCCAAAAATGTGGAGCAGATTGGCATTGTAAATCATTAACACGACAAGTACCTAAAGATCCTAGCAAGGACGACTGGAGGAATGGTGATTTCAAATATTTCAAATATTCAGAAAGCAACGGCGACAAAATAATAAGCTCATGTATAAAAGGAGTTTGTAGTAAATATGATGCAGCTAAGACAATACTCCCATGGCAGTCGTTTGCCGGCCCATATTATGTCCGTCGTTTTCCTTGCCCGGAATTGAAAATATCAGGCATGCCCGACGCAGGCCCGAAACACAAGAAATACAAAAAATACGCAATGTGGAAAGAAACACACCCATCAACTAAACTCCGTCAATGGTCGCTTGAGTGGGCGCCGCTTCATCGATGGGAACAGTATAGACTCAGAAACAGCCCTTTGGACGACGTTCTTGGCCTCCCCGCCGGCAATTGTTGTACAAAAGGGCCCATGGCGAAACTCGTTAATAAAGATAAATGCGTCGGGATTGTGAAAATTAAAGTAAATAAATTTGATGATGGCCCATTTAAAAAAGCAGCATTTGATGATAAACCAAATGCAGATATGTATGGTACGCCCCTTGAATGTAAACAACACTCTGATTGTAAAAACTATCCGGGCTACGTTTTGTACAAGAAGCCGTATGCATGCGTAAAGGGAATGTGCATGCCCAACCGTGTGCCAGAAGAAATGTCTTGTTTCAAAGATGAGCATTGTGCGTCTGGAACGTATACGTCGAATTCAGTTGCAGAGTTCGACGGCAAAGATCTTACGTTCTTCTTTGTCAACAATCCGTTAAAGTCAAAGTGCAAAAACAACAAGTGCGCTGCCGCCGGCGCCAAAGGCGATTCATGTGTACACGGCGCGCCGGCTGCAGCTGCTGGGGATGCGCCCGGCAATCCTTGTCAACCCGGCCTAAAGTGTGGTAAATATGTTAAAACTAAAGGGTCTGGCACCACCTTTAAGAGTTGCAAGGCGCTCGGCAGCAACTATCCGTTTTGTAAGTGTGTTTAATAGTTAACTATTTAGGAGTATAAAAAAATATGCCATATCACGATACCACACCGCCGACCATGCCGACCGCGGTCACCGCGGCAACGACCAGTATTGCCGTCCCTGCTGTCCCTGCGACCGCGGCCACCGCCCCTGCTGCTGCACCGGCCGTCGACGGAGTATATGCATTCGAATCAGTCATGACATACAACGAAGGCCACGATCATGAATATGTTATTGATATAAATGGAAACGGAATGTCAGATTATGCATGTCACCCCATGTCAGATTATATATGTCACCAGCATGTTGTAGTTAATAGTCGGGTTGTTGAAGCCCACAGCGCTTGTTATCCAAATTGTAAATCGCTATATGGCCATGCCGGCGTTCCACCACACATACACGAACTAAGTTCTATTATAGAGTCAGATGAACCGGAAATGATATATCCACAAGCGACTGAGGATACTCCATCTACGGTTTCTGATATAGTTATTAGTGAGCTTTTATTAGAAAACAACAGTATTGAAATAGTTGGCTCAGTATTCGATATTTTAGCTAAAAATATAAGAGTTGTTGCTGCTCAAAGTGAAGAGGTTTCTTATAAATTAAGTGGTTTTTTCGAAGAAATGCAAAATTTTTCAGCACATTTTGATTCAATTTTGTTGCCTAGGAGTGGAATGTCTTTTCATGGAGATGTGAAAAAGGATTTTTTTGAATTTGGTGAATTACATGTGTCAGATGCTGAGATTGTTGATGGTGCGTTTAAATTAAAAATAGACAATATTCTTGTTGAAAATTATTTATCCTTAAAGATTGTAGTTCATTTAGATGGAGAAGGCCATATGGTTTTCAGCGAAGTTCCGATATTTGGAAAGAGAATACTTAAGGATTATGTTGTTGATTTAAGAAAAAACCAAAAAACAGCTGCAAAATTACAAATTAAAACAAACCAAGGCAAAAGAGAAAAAATAGAAAAAAAAGAAAAATCTGATGTTGGTCGTTTAGAAATAGAACTGGGAGATAAAATAAACGCAATTAAAAAGAAAAAAGAACTTTATTGGGGCAAATTTTACAACACTTTTGATGAAGATGGCAATTTAAGATACGTTTTCTCTTTTGATTATGCATCGTTTTGTGAAAAAAATGCACTATTTCCTAGCTTAGTTAGTGATGCTAATATGGACAATATACTTGATATTATCCTCGCCCGCCGCCGCGTAAAATATCCTGCAACCGAAGAACACATTGAATATTCAAACTCCCCATCAATCGGAGTTGAAAATATTTCTTTTTCCAATTCCACGGGTTTTATGACGTTATCTGGTGTTGATCGAGAGGTAAACCCAGCTAGCACATATAAATATAAAATTGCTATTTTGATGACTGATAGAACAACCAAAATGGCACAACAAATATTGGATCGTTTAATTCAATTAAAAACTATGCTTGAGGACGGCAATAGAGCTAATATTATTTCTGAGTTGTATACAATAATATTAAATTTATATTATGGTACAATACCAGATGAGTACGATGTAATTAAGCGGGCATATAATAATCCAAAAGATAGCGATGCTTATGATAATAGATTTTTGAAATTGATTGAAGAAGGTATGCAAAATTTAATAACCAATATAAAAAATAAATTGGACAGCGTTAAGAAAACAGGAAAGGTTCGGAGAAAAGCAACTCCGTCGACTGGTCCAAATTATATGAGCACTTCTGTTGTGGATCCAGCCGCTGATTCAACTAGTCTTTCTGAAAGTACAGGGCCTCTTCCAAGACGCATCTTCGATATAGAATATGAATTTCCAGATATAATTAAATTTTCCGAAGCTTCAAAGATAAGTTTAAACTTCCGTGACGAGGATGGCTTAGGAGTTATTACAAAAAATAATTTTCTTAATTCGTTCACGGCCGGGATTGTTCCTACGCGCACGACAGAAGTTCAAGAACAAAGACATATTAAACATGATGGACTAAAACCAATTGTTGAGTTCTTTTCAGAAATAAAAACTTCAAGAAGGCCGCGATTAGAAAAGAGAAAGGAGCTAACATTGATGTCGTCTAACGCCATTGTTCAAAGAGATTTAAATGCTCAATTAAGCGCACAACCGACATATTATACTTTCTCAGAAGGCGCAACTTTGGCTGAATCTGATTTTGAGTATGCTTCTAATTATAAAAACGATACTATTATTGGTGATAACAATGTTACTTTATTAGAGTGGTTGCCATTAAATAAGGAAAATGTAGAAAGTTTGATAACAAACGAGAAGATTTTTGTAAGAGTTAAAGGCGCAGAAAGAGTTACAAATAAGTACTTTTTGGTTGAAGGGGAATAACAATGGCTATAATATTTGACATAAAAGGTAATAAACATCAGCCATATGTTAAAGGTGATTTATCAAAATATGATCATTTTTTTACTGAAGGTGCCTTCCTTTCAGAGCCATCAAACACATATGCAAAAGCAGGAGATCCCAATGCGTCAGGCACCTCGGCATTAAAAAAGTTATCAATTAAAGATCCAATACGCGCTTTAGCTGGGCTTTTTTGGGCACAAACAAACAATCCTGCGCCTGAATTGGGTGCCAATCCATCGCCGGCCGCCCGTTGGGCCCCCGGTTCAGTAATCAAACCTGACTTGATAAAATTTTCTTCGAAGTGGATGGCCGGCCAAGGTCAAAAAAATGTTGGGGCTGGTCAAGGCATTATAAATTTAATGAGGGATTATGCCTCTGAAGTAAAAAACAATTCTTCACACAAGTTTGCTAATTTTAATAAGTCGTCCGATGAATATGAAATTTTTATTTTTGGGATCTATAGTACCCTTCAAAAACATATTACAATTAAAAAAGTTGGAGAAACTAGTTTTAAAAGCCCAAATACAATCATGGGATACAGCTTAGAACCGGACAATTTTTATCAAACGTCGGCTGCAGATTCAAAAATAGGGTTGGTCGAAGATTACGAATTATATATTAGTTATGCCTCCGTTATAGATATAGCTGAGATAAACGGTGTAATTTTTCTATGGAATGCGATGATGAAAGCCGTCTTCGCCAATTGGACCAATTATGAGCTACAAGATTTTTTGTATACTTTTTGGCTTCACGCAACCAACCCAGAATTATATCCTTTAGACAATAAAGATGCTCTGCAGAAGATTGGTTCAAAATCGTTCGGCAAAGAATATGATAGCTTTCCGAAGGTTTATATCTCCAACAAGGCAACGCATGGCGGCATCAACTATAGGTATGTTCGTGAGGATAGTTTTCCAGACAAGAGCTTTTTAGTATATCAGCGACATACCAGCAAAAGATATGCTGATGGCACATATGCGCCGGTGCCGCACAGCGGTTTGAAACCGGATGCTGATGGGAAAGACGCTGAATATTATGTTAGGGTACCAAAGACATACACATCTGATTCAAAAAACAAGTATTATGGGTTCGCGTACTACCCGGCTCAGAGCACACCATTGACATCGTGGTTTCAAAATCAATTTACCCGGGGTCTGGGGACGACAGAAATGAGAGAGTACGGCTTTGGCGCACACAAGTTGATAGTTGATGCGCCATCTGAATTTGTATATACAAATGGTGCGGAATACGGCGCCGTACTAGGCACTAGCTCAAAACTGACAATCCCGGCCAAAGAGACGTGGTGGAGAATCAGTTCTGATCATTCGGAAAAAACAGTGGTTATAACTTATTTACCAGATGCGCCATGGATCTTGGAAGAAGAAGACGAATTCGATAGAGTTAGGTCGTATGAAGATACTAGTTTCAGAATTACGCAAACTCCAACTGCATTTTTACCGGTAAAGCAAGAAAAAGGAGCGGGAAAAACATACAATACTTCAAAAGTAGATAGATATATACAGTTTAGTAGTCGTTATAATAATCGAGATGCCGATTGTGAAAATTTAAGTATTGGACAAAATGAAAGATCTCTTCCTTTTTTCTATATGTCGAGCAATGGAACAAGCCCAGTTTTTTCTAAAGAAAATATTCCGGGCGTAAATTATTTTGGGTGCAAAAGTAATACTAACAATGATGTACCGCAGGCAAAAAGAGCACTTGTTTATCCACAAATGTTATTGGAGCACCGCAATGCTCTAATAGAAGAGTTGGTGTGTGAGGATGTGCCCGACTGTGTCCCTTATGCAGTTAATATTTTTATGCCCTTGAGAACTACTCACGGTAAAATTTTCTTATCGCCTGAACAAAAATCGATAGCCCTGCACGCGAAAGATACCGGCTGGAATTATGAAAGATTAGCTTCGCTGTATTGCATGTCCAACATGGCGGTAAGTGAGGTGCGTCAAGATTGTGCCGGCACAAATTTTGGTTACTACAACGAGAAACACGATTATGAAAGGTATATGAGAGTTGGGAGAGAATATTCTAATACAAAACAAGCCGGCGTTGCAACAGAGGAGATTCGTTCTATTGAATTTGATCCTAGAATGGGCAATACTGGCGCCCCCGATTATAAAAATCCGTGGGAAGTATGGAATACGACTTATAAATCAAAAAAGGTACTAGGTGAAACACAAGCTGATTGTGCTGGTGGCACGGCCGGCCATGTTTTATCAAGTTTTGCTAAATATTCAAGCGCGAAGGAATTAGCGAATGATATATCTTCCGACATTAATAAAATACAAGGCGTACTCAAGACAAATTTTGTTAAAGGAGTAGAAGAGGATTTATTAAATCACGCTAGAAGTTATGAACAGATTTTAAAAGGTGAGTTGGCAAAATATTTTGTTGCTGGTTATAAAATTTCAAAATACAGAATTATAACTAAACCGGGGAATTACACGCAAGAGTTGGTGCAAACTTTTTATATTCCAACAACAATTGATGATCTCACGCCAGCCCTTGTTTTTTTGGACACTCAGGTCAAGTTTAATAAAATGTATCGATATAGCGTAGAAGCAGTAATTGCAGTTATTGGCACAAAATATGTTTTTGATACAAAAAGAAAACCATATGTTTCTCAGAGAATTACCATGGATAGTCAAAACACAAAAGGTAAAATTTCAGAAAATGGTCCGCGGATTTCTTATAGAGATCCTTCATCGACACAGGGCCCGGGCACGCTGGCTCCAGATTTAGTGGCCAAGCCCCCTGCGAACACGCTCGCAGCTTTAAAATTTAGTATAAGATCGCAGCCGTCTGTAAAGTTGTTGTCTGTTCCACTCACCGCCGGCTCTAATGAGCTTCTTGGCAACTCTACATACGGAATATTTTTAGCTCAAGATCCGCAGCCAATCATGACTCCAACCCCATATAGATTTGTAAATGATAAAATGATGTTTATGTTTGAAAAAACACAAGGAGTTAGCCCAACACCACATTATCCATTTGATTCTGGCGCCGGCGCCTGGGCGCCTCCGAAACATATGAAAAGTACATGGAAACAAAAAATTACAAAAATTGGTTCTAAGGTCGGCGACAAGCATGGCACGCTTGCCGCGACAACAGAGCAAGAAGAAACGATTGCCTATGAACTATACAGAGCAACCGCAAAGCCGAAAGCTTTATCAGACATGATCGGCACCCCTGCAGCGCCCACAAAGCCGCATGCACTGATAAGCTCTAGAGCGTTTCCAGTGCTTCCTGAGCCTATTGATAAAAGCGGCGATAAGATTTATGATTCATGGGGAGATATGTTTATTGATGATTTGGTACCAAATACAGTATATTATTATACTGTTCGCGCAACAAATAAAAATTCAAATGCAAAGCCTTGGGCATGGCCTGATCCATATGCTTTTAAAATTGAAATAATTGATGATGGCAGCACTCTCTTTCCTTCGATTGAGACAATTCCACTAAATATAGAAAAGAAATTAAAAGACAATATTACTTTTAAAAAGAAAATAAAAATAGCGCCGGCCTTTTTGCAAGCTGCCCCAAATAAAGAAAAGAAAGATCTTGGGTTTGCTGAAGAATCTGTATTTAATCGCGCATTTCGAAATGATATTGATTTACCGGCATTTAAATTCAGAATTACATCTACAAAAACAGGAAGGAAAGTGGATTTAAATATTATTTTTACATCGGAAGTAAAGACAAGTGGTCCGCTGCCGGTTGATAGCGAGTTGCTTTTATCATGGAAAAAATAGAACTTTTTGTTAAAAATACTATTTATTATTGGCAAAATGAAATTGGAGGAGAACTATGTCTAGTTTTTTAAACAATAGTGGTGATATTATTTTAGATGCTGTTTTAACAGATGAGGGTCGGCGCCGTCTGGCCCGGGGCGACGGTAGTTTTAAAATAGCTGTTTTTAGCTTGGCCGACGACGAAATTAATTATAATTTATATGATGCAACTCAAGGTACGGCATATGCTGATTTAAACATTATGAAAACACCAATATTAGAAGCTATTACAGATAGCAGCATTGGATTAAAACATAAATTATTAACTATTGAAAAGGAAGATCTTCTTTTCCTCCCGATTTTAAAGCTAAATACTAATAATCCCAACAAATCCAAGGACGCTGGTAAGCCCTTGGCGAATAATACAAATAATACTAATACGTTTGTAGTTATGGCTACTGACGTTGTTATTGATCATTATAATCAAAACGAGACACTACCAGATGGATTTATTGATGGTACCACTGTCGCCGACGCCGGCGCCACAAATTCTTTGATTGTTGTTGATCAGGGTTTAGACACAAATCAATTGTCATATACAAGGAAGCTAACTCCAGATTTAGAAGAATCGCGAGTTATTGTTGAGATGGATGATAGATTGTTGAAATTAGTTATGCCGGGCGGAACTGATGCAGAGCCATCATTTATTGATGATGACAACATTGCTACATACTATATGGGCACCGGCAGTCCTATTTTTGGAGAATATCCGACATCAGACAAAAAGAGTGGTAAAAACGCATCTTCAATTGCGGGACCACGCGGCAAAAGATTTCGCTTAGGCCTTCGGACTTCGGTCGAGACACAAATCAGTAATCATTTTTATGATACGTTGGGTAGTCAAATAACAAGCTATTACAACACTGCAATTGGGAATGCGGCCAGCACCACAGCAAGAACAATTGATACTATTGTGCGAGTCGCCGGCGGCACAATTGGATATACTTTGGATATTCCAGTCAGAATAATTAAAGAGCTAAATACGCCCTAGCGGCTAGTGAGGAACAAAAATGGCTTCATCTTTAAAGCAACTAACAAGTAATGATGTAAAAACAGTAAAAACTCAACTTCATGAGGTTATTCCAATTACCGGCAGTATTGTTTCCGGTACATATTATCATGATGGTGGCACGGGTAACGAAAAGAATGACACCGTGTTAAACGTTAAAAAATATACACATGGTATGTTCCAGTCGGTTTATGACTATCCATATCTAAGTTCATCGGCAAATCATATTTTTGATTTAACTGTTGGTGTTCGAAGTGATACCGGATTTTATAAATCAGGATCCTCGACGCTGGTCGGCGGCGGCCCAACGCAGATTGCCACAGCCAGCGTTGCTCAAGCAACAGAAAAATATAACATTTATTCCCAGATGGCTCAGATATTAGTTGGCCACGACCAGACCGGCGCTATTAAGCCCTTTGGTTTGGATGGTAAAAATAACACTGATGAATATGTCGATGCTGCTGTTTTCATTCCGTTTTCACGCCTGCTTGTCAAAGATGAGATTGAGAAAGGTTCTTTTGAATTAAAGTTTGGTACATCCAGTTTAAATTATCAAACTCCATTTTCTCGTGATATCAGCGGCGTACAAGCCCCGGTTCCTATGGTTATTAGCGATGTTGGCGCCGCGACAAATTTCTATAATAATTCGCCGGCTGGAGAATATGCCGTCCTTTACAGTGGTTCTGTCGCGACCGCTTCTGCTGCAGTTGGCTTACTTTATTATCAGGCCGGCGTTGCTGTGATTAACTTGAGTAGATCATCAGATATCACGACCGCCGATAGAACATCATTAATAGTTGATTGGACCGGCGACACCACACACCAGTTGTCATCAACTCGCACAATGCAGTTTGTCTCCCACTCAGGCGCTTCTGCTTTTAATGAAAGACCGGCCTATGATACATATTGGTCTACGACCGGCTCAATTCGCTCTGCCAGCATTGATGAAGTTTGTGATGGATTTAGACATCGGCTACAGAGCGTTAGTTTCAGGAATACCACTGAATTAAATTCAACTATTTATTTCTGTCGCGCAAACCACAATGAATTTAATTATAGCAGCAATCCAACTTATCTAAGTGCTAGTCAGATTGTGGTCAAGAATAATAATGCAAAAAATGATCCTAGAACATATGTAACGACCGTTGGACTTCATTCACCAGATGGCGTAATGTTGGCTTCAGCAAAGTTGTCTGAACCGCTGCAGAAATCACCTCAAACTGATTTCACAATCAGGGTGAGACTGGATTATTAAAGGTGATAGGCCATGTCAAAATATGAGTTTGGCCCTAGTGATATTTTTCATAATGTAATTAAGGCACATCCAAAATATGAAATTTTGTGGCACTGGAACGAAGCCTATATTAATAATAGGATTGATCAGGGAAAGCAAGCTACTAGCGGCTCTAAGTATTTGCAAGAAATTAATGCAGATAGAACCCTAGGTAACGTCGCCGTCGATAATCAAGGTATATTTAATAAAAATTTAATTTATGGATATATGATAAAAGGAGCAGATTTTGATAAACAATTTGCTCCAAAACATGTGTTAACTCAGCAGCAATATAAAGAAATTAAAAACGGCGAGTATTTATATATGCCTTATCCTTTTAATTCTCAGATTAGTAGAGAATTAATTGTTGCACAACAAGGGAATAGGTATAGCACTATTAGTAAGTGGTCCGGTGTAAGCAATGATGGTATTACAGTCACAAAGAATTTAGCAGAGGCGTCATCAGTTTACAAATTAATGGCTCTAAGAAATGTTTACAACAAGTATAAAACTCTTAGTAAATATTTTGATTTTCATGAGTATATTATGTGGAATGATGGTGTTCCTACCGGCAGCGCTCCAAAATTTGGAAGGGCAACGGCTGTTGGCCCATCAACAATGAAGACGAATGGAAAAGCCGGCACAGAAATAAACAATCCGCCATTTAGCACGACAACAGAACAAGAGCCTTCACCACGTCAACAATATACAAATTTGATTATAATTCCTAAAGTCTTTTATGGCAATAGAATCAAAAAAGGCAGCGTAGATTTAAAGTTTTATTTTACAGGATCTCTTATTGCCAGGGCGCAAGATTCTAATGAAAACGGTGAATTGATTGAAACGTCACGCGAATCCCGAGTCGGCAGCAGCACTAATAATGTTATTGGTACAGTGCTTTACAATGAGGGCATTTTAGTAATCACTGGGAATGTTCAGCTAAATCAGGACGCTGTAGTTAAAGATGGATATTTAAGCCCCGGGGCTCACCAAAATCACAATGCTCCGCTAAGCTCAAGTTATAGAGACGTACCAAAATGGGCCCATTTCGGCGCCTATAAATCTTTTATAAAATCTTCAGAAAAGGGCGCTGCAAAATGTGCTGACTGCATAAGGTGTACGTCACACGTTGATGGAAATAGTGTTACGTTTAAAGTCCCTCAGACCGCCGGCGGCGTTGTTGATGGCTTTGGAGCAGACAGGACTTATACCATATACACTGTGACTAGTTTAAATAATGCCGGCGCCCCAAAACAAGAAGAAATTTTTATAAAAATTCAAGACACGGTCGCAAATACTTTAATAAAAATTAAAGACGCAATCAACGGACTTATAGATTCAGATAATATACAATACGGCCCGGGCGCCACTTTTGGTGTTGTTGGAGTAAAGGCGGTTGGTGGTTCAGCTAGTACTCTTGTCACTCTAGAATGTACTACTCCGGGTAGCGCCGGCAATAGCACCATTTTAGATGGCGACACTAATTTACAAAATAATGGTGGTGATACGACACCATTTACTGGCGGTACGGATTATTCTATCAATAATACAATACCAGAGAATATGAGCGCAGTTGATGTTGGACAAAGCAGAGAAACTTCAGCTAGTTACGCGCCGGCTAACTCATCATATTCTTTAAGTTTCCGTGGTACACAAAAGACACCTGTATTAACAATGATGGCTCATGCTCCTAAAAATGAATTAAATTGGAGCAATAATCCCACTTTCATCAGAAGACGAGTTGATAATTTTAGTGAAAAAGATTATGATCAAATTTTTGTTGCTGAGGCAGGCGCATACGGCTATAAAGAAAATAAACTTGTGAGTATAAAAAATACTACATCTAGTTCTTTTTGTGATCACACAGCATCATTTTTGCCGCAGACATACATTTCTAAAATTGGCATTTATAATGATGAGGGCGATTTGATAGCAGTCGCAAAATTAGCAACACCAATTCGAAAAACTAATGAACAAGATTTTACATTTAAGATGAAGCTTGATTTGTAATATAATTAAGATATGATACTTGGATTAGATATTTCAACCAGCATCACCGGCGCGACTGTAATAGACGATAAAGGTGAAATAGTGTTGTGCGAGGCTTGGGATACTCGCAAGTTTAAAGGCACATTTACTAAAGCCGACACAATCCACTCCCACTTGAGAGAGATTAAGCTCAACTATGATATCAAACAGATCTATGTTGAGCAATCTTTACAAATGTTCCGTTCAGGATTCTCTTCCGCCAAAACACTAATGACTTTAGCAAAGTTCAACGGCATTGTCTCATGGATGTGCTACCAGATCTTCAATATAACACCAGAGTATCTCGCAGCAGTATCAGCCAGAAAAGCAAATGGTATTACAGTTCCCCGGGGAGTCAAGGCAAAACTAGTTGTTCTCGATCACATAGAAGAAAACTTTCCAGAATTCTCTTACAGTCTGACAAAAGCAGGAAATCCAAAACCAGGAACTTATGATCGAGCAGACAGTATTGTGATCGCCACAGCAGGTTTTAAAAACTTGACATCCCCTCCATAAACTGGTACACTATAGTGTATGAGCAAGTTGAAACTAATAAGAGATCTCCTAGGCCGCGGCTACCAATCAGGCGAAGAGTACCTATTCACTTGCCCTTTTTGTGATCACCACAAGAAAAAACTATCAGTCAACATAGAAAGAAATAAGTGGAAGTGTTGGATCTGTGATAAAGCAGGCAGGAACATTTTCTCTTTGGTTCGTCGTGTTGGGGATAGAGCCCAGGTCGATGCTTGGAAGAAACTTGCCAACATTACGGACTTTTCTGCGATCAAGGACGAACTGGATACGCTCTTCGAAGAAAAAGAAGAAATAAGAGACAAAGTAAACTTACCAGAAGAGTTCATTTCATTAGCGAACACAGACCCACCAATCTCTTCACTGGTAGCAAAGGGCTACCTAAAGAAGCGAGGCATTACCAAGTCAGACATTCTAAAATGGAAAATAGGTTATTGTTCTACGGGGGATTTTGCCGGCAGAATTATCATACCTTCCTTTGATTTGGACGGTAATATCAACTACTTCATTGCGAGGTCCTACAATGGCTCCTGGCGCAAGTTTATGAATCCAACGGTGTCTCGCACCAAAGTAGTATTCAACGAGCTTGTGGTGGATTTTGAGAGCCCTGTGACCATAGTTGAGGGGGTATTCGATGCAATCGTTGCTGGCGAGAACTCGATTCCACTTTTGGGCTCAACTTTGAGAGAAGATAGCAGATTATTCAAAAAGATTGTAGAGAATAACTCTATTGTATACATGGCGTTAGATCCCGACGCATCGAAAAAAACAGACTCGATCATAAAAAAACTCTTGCATTATGGAGTAAAAGTGTTTATAATAGATGTCACGGGATATGATGACGTCGGAGAAATGAGTAAAGGGCAGTTTAACAATCGCAGAAACGAAGCATCACCAACAGATAGCTTATCGCTGTTGTATAACCGTGTCCTCGGAGAATAAATGAAGATCGCACACATTTCTGACATCCACGTCAGAAACTACAAATACCACTACGAATACAAACAAGTATTCGATCAACTGTTTGATAAACTTAAAGAACTAAAACCAGACGTAATTGTCAACACAGGTGATACAGCACATACTAAATCAAAGTTAAGCCCAGAATATTTCAAAATGACGGCTTATCTATTTGAGAACTTAGCCAACATAGCACCATTCCACGTCATTTTAGGGAACCACGATGTTAATGTTAAAAATCCTCACCGCTTGGACGCAGTGTCTCCTATTGTTAATGCTCTTGATCACAAAGACATTCACTTTCATAAATACTCAAAAGAAGTAGATCTTGGTGACGACATTGTTCTAAACGTTCTTTCTATTCTCGATCAAGAGGAGTGGAAGCCCCCGACAAATAAAGATAAAATCAATATCGTTTTATATCACGGAGCGGTGAAGGGTGTTGTTACTGATACCGGTTGGGTTATGGAACACGGCGAAATAGATTATGACACGTTGGAAAACTACGATTACGCTCTATTGGGAGACATTCATAAAACAAATCAGAAGATTGACCAAGAAGGCAAAGCAAGATACCCAGGTTCCCTAGTTCAACAAAACTTTGCTGAGACCCCAGACAAAGGCTTTCTATTATGGGATATCAAAAGTAAGGACTCTTATACCTGTGAGCATTATGAACTAACTAATCCTAAACCATTTATCACTATTAATCTAACACCAAAGGGTCGCATTCCAAAAAACACAAACCCTCCACTAGGTTCTCGTATTCGTTTGGTTTCAGATCGTAATCATTCTTTGGAGATCTTCCGCAAAGCAGTAGCGGCAGCAAAACACCGCTTCAAACCAGAAATCATTACTTTTCTTAATAGAGTATCAGGAGATCGAGGAAACATAGAAAATGAAGTAGGATCGGTAATCTACGACAACCTCCGCGATAAAAGTGTACAAGAGAGATTGATTACGGACTATTTAAAGGACTATAACGCCAGCGAAGAAGAGTTACAGCAAGTTTTTGACTTGAATGCTAAATACAACAAGCTAGCGGAATCAGACGAGGAAACAACTCGCAATGTCTCGTGGAAAATCAAGAAACTTCAATGGGATAATCTTTTCAACTACGGAGAGAACAACCAGATTGATTTTAAAAACGTTGAAGGCACCGTGGGTGTTTTTGGCAAGAACTATAGTGGAAAGTCTTCTGTTCTTGATAGCCTGCTATATACGATTTACAATTCTACTTCTAAGAACATTAGAAAGAACTTTAACATTATCAACGAACATAGAGAATATGGTTCTGGTAAGGTTGAGATTGAGATTGGCAGTAAGGTATATACGATTGAGAGGCGCTCTGACAAATATCAAAAGAAACTTAAAGGAAAAATAACAGACGAAGCTAAAACAGACGCCAAGTTCAGTTGTTTTGATCCAGCCACCGGGGAAACAGAAAACTTAAATGGGACAGAACGCAACGAGACAGATAGGAAAATAAGAAAACTATTTGGAACGATTGACGATTTTATGCTCACTTCGATGTCGTCTCAGTTAGGTTCCTTAAATTTTATCAACGAAGGCTCAACAAGGCGTAAAGAAATCCTAGCAAAGTTTTTGGATTTAGAGTTCTTTGATCAGAAGTTCAAGTTATCCAAAGCAGACGCAGCAGACCTCAAAGGAGCACTACGGCGATTAGAAGGAAGGGATTTTGAGACGGAACTAGCAGAAGCAAAGAAGCATATCTTCCTGAATGAAGCTGATACTATCAAACAGAAAAAACAATGTGATCAAGCCAAAGAAGAAATAGCAGAACAAACTTTAGAAATAGCATTGCTTCAAGCCAAGATTGATGCCGTCCCCGCAGAACCTATTGACATCCGTGCAGTTTCTGCTTTGTTTGAGAAAACACACCAGAACAAATCTTCGTTGGAGAATAAAAACAACGAACTTAAGTTATTCATCGAAGATTCAGAAGGATTTCTCAAAAAGGCTAACTCATTTATAGACGACTTTGATCTGAGTTCTCTCCAAGAAAAACAACAGATCCACAAGAAACACAGAACAATTCTGGACGAACTCGCAAGAAAACTGAAAGAGAAAAAGAAAACATTTAGGATTCACAGCCGACAAAGTTACATCTTGGACGGGATCCCTTGCGGAGACAAATACCTCTCCTCCTGTAAGTTTATCAAAGACGCTTACGAGGCCACAAAGAAGTTGGAAGATCTACAGAAGAAGATCGGAGAAATCTCTGCCAGCCAAACCGATACAGAATACGAAATCGTAGAACTTGATATTAAATCAGTTAATCACCACCTTGAACAATATCAACAGATCCTGGACAAGCAAACCACAACGAAGTCACAGATTATAAACGGACAACTATCAATCCAGAAAAACATAAATGAAATCAACGTCCTCAATAATAATCTATCCGATCAACAGGAGAAAATAGATTATTATAATAAAAACAGAGAAGCCATAGAAAATTATAATGAACTGCGGCGAGAAGTTAGAATAAAGGATAAAGCATTACAAGGACTTAATAATGCTTTGGAGTTATGCGAAGTAAAGATTTTGAACCTCTATAAGACGCACGGATCTCTGGAACAGAAACGCAGTAACATCGAACAACAAAAAGAAGATCTGGAAGATCTTCGAAGGGAGTATTCAACTTATGGTCTTTTTATGCGCTGTTTTCATTCTAACGGGATCGCTTTCGATCTTATCAAGCTGGGCTTGCCTGTCATTAATAATGAGATCTCTAAAGTTTTAGCCAACATTGTTGATTTCAAAGTTTATTTCGAGACAGAAGAAAACAAACTTGACATCTTCTTACAACATCCAAGACACGGACCAAGACCTTTGGAAAATGGCTCTGGAGCAGAAAAGACATTAGCGGCCATGGCAATCCGTATTGCGTTAATGTCAGTAAGCAATATGCCGAAATGTAATCTTATGATTTTAGACGAACCAGGGGCAGCTTTGGACGAAGAACATTTAGAAAGTTTCACACAAATCCTAGAAATGCTTAAAAATTATTTCGATGTGTGTATACTAATTACACATATCGAATCATTAAAAGATATTGTCGATACAACAATCGACATAACAAAAAAGAATGGTTTCGCAAGCATAAACATTTAAAGAACTATTTAGGAAACGCGGAGGAAAAATGTCAAGAATGAAAGCAATAATCGACAAACGACTAGAGAAATACCTTTCCAGGAAACTTCTAGTTTGGTTAACAACAACAGGACTTCTTTTAGCCGATAAGGTCACTAATGAACAATGGGTTGCTATTGCTCTTGCATACGTAGGTATACAAGGGTTCGCAGACATCGCTGTTAAGTGGAAATCGGGTAAGTAATGACTTGGGTTACTACAAAGTTATTTCTTAGAAAATCTTGGACTTGGCTTAAACACTACTGGTATGTTCCAGTTTTGGTGATTTATACAGTAGTTGTTTACGTTCTTTCCCGCAAAAACACAGGAACACTAAAAGATGTATTCGAAACTAGAAAAGATTCGTATGAAGAACAAATTAAAGTTCTCAATGATTCTCACAAGAAAGAACTTGAAAAGAAAGAGGAACTCATTCGACAATACCACGATACGATTGAAAGATTGGACCATGAATATAAAAAGCAAAAACTAGAACTTAAAGATTGGGAAAGAAAAAAGATCAAAAAGATTGTCGAAGAAACTCACAATGATCCAAAAGCCCGAGTAAAGAAGATTTCAGAAGAGTTTGGTTTTGAGTTGGTTGAGATTTTAGAAGAAGAAAATGAAAAGAATACTGCCTTTATTATTAAGTATTAGTCTTATAGCAGCCCCCTTACACGCTATTGAACCGGAAGAAAAACCAAAAGTAGCAGAGATAAGAAAGGGACAGAAAGCTCCATTTGATGGGATCCTTTACAACTATCTTGCCGACGCACAAATGTCTGCCGCTCGTGAAAAAGAAGAACTGGAATGTGACTTAACAGCCAGTTACCTTATTAAGAGAGAGAAGGCAAAATGTGATCTCGCAGTTAATTCCGCAAAGGTTTCATTAGTCGCAACCCAAAAGAGATATGAGGCAATCTTAAAAATCAAAGACAACGAGATAAATCGTTTAACCAAGATTGCTATGGATAATCCAAACTCATACAATAGTTTATACTTCTCCGGAGGGGTTATTGTGGGAGTTGGATTGTCAGTACTTATTTTCTACGCAGCAGTACAGATTGAAAAATGAAACCAAAGAAGGATCTAAACTACATAGCCAAAGTTGAAAAAGCGATTGTAGAGAAGTACGGAGACAAAGCCGCACAAAATCCGGCTGCATTCTGGGACGAAGAAAAAGAGAAAGATTATCTAGAACAGATAAAAGAAATAGCGGAAGAAGAAGACCAAAAGGTTGAATACGCCGATAAGGTAGAAACTGACGGGTTTTTTATAAGCAAGAAACTATTTAATAAAGAGACGAATAGGATTTGTCCACAGTGTGAGGAATATTCCTTCAGTGCAAAAGACGACGTTTATATGAGCAAGTACGAGTGCTGCTTCAAATGTTTTGTAGTTTATGTTGAAGGAAGAGAAGATCGCTGGAAAAAAGGTTGGAGACCAGACAATGGCAAAAGAAAAAAATCTACTTGATATTATTAGGGGAATTTCACAAGCAGCATCAGCAGCTTATGACGGAACCGATTCAGAGGGTGAGCGAATCAAGGTTGGCTTGAAGCGTGAAGAAGGTGATTTCATTACCGACAAGCGTATTATGGACGGCTTTGGGGTTGCGTTTTATGGCGACCACCTGTGTATCAAATATCACGGTGAAGTCAGTATGAAAGACATTCACAGTAACGGACCAAAGAAGTTTGAAAAAGAAATTGAATCTCAATTCAACGACATTGCCAAGTTTCTCAAAAAAGAATACAAAAAAGTTACAGGTGATACACTAAATTTAACTCCTCTTGGAGATGCTGATTCTCTCATTCAAAGGATGTCCAGCATTCGTAACTGGGTTCAATCTCGTAAACACTACAAAATCGGTGGTTTAACCGGAGTTGATTCAGTCGATCCGGAAGAAGAGCGAAGCGTTGATAAGAACATTCGAGATTTCTTATCTCTGTCGAGCAAGAACAACCCCAAGAATGTAACACGAAAAAATGATTAATGAAATACAAGTTAACCAAAGCGGACATAAAGAAAGAACTCATTAAATGTGGTCGCGACCCGGTCTACTTCATTAACAATTACGTTAGAATCTCACACCCGATGAAAGGGTTGATCCCCTTCAAACTCTATCCATTCCAAGAAGAAGTGGTTAGAGATTTCAGAGATTACCGCTACAACATTATTCTCAAAGCCCGACAGCTTGGCATTTCCACTTCAATGGCCGGCTACGTCACTTGGCTTATGCTATTCCAGCGAAATAAAAATGTTGTTGTAATGGCAACAAAACTCAACACTGCCGCTAACTTGGTCAAAAAAGTAAAACTAGCAATGAAATCAATACCTGATTGGATGATGATTTCCAAAATCAGCGTCGACAATAGAAACTCATTTGAACTTGATAATGGCTCACAGGTTAAAGCGATCTCAACTTCTGGTGATGCTGGTCGTTCAGAGGCACTTTCTTTACTGATCGTTGACGAAGCTGCTTTCGTAGAAAATATGGAAGAACTTTGGGCTGGTTTGCTTCCCACGTTGTCAACTGGTGGTAACTGCATTATTGCCTCAACTCCTTGTGGTGTTGGTAATATGTTTCACAAACTTTATAGTGAAGCAGAACAAGAGATGAATGACTTCAATCCTACCAAACTTCCATGGGATACCCACCCAGAAAGAGACCAAGAATGGTTTGAAAAGGAGTGTCGCAACTTATCCAGACGAGAGATCGCACAAGAACTAGAATGTAGTTTCAACATGTCAGGTGACACTTTGTTATCTGGCGAAGATCTAAAAGAAATGACCGGGAAGGTTTCAGATCCAAAGTATAAAACTGGATTTGATAGAAACTTGTGGATTTGGAAAACCTATGATCCCAAGAGAAAGTACTTCTTGGTTGCTGATGTTGCTCGTGGCGACGGAGAAGACAGTTCTGTTTTTCACATTATCGATAGTGATTCAATGGAACAAGTCGCAGAGTACAAAGGTAAGATTCCTATCGACATCTTCGCACCTCTTATTTATGAAACCAGTAAAGAATACGGAGGATGTTTGACAGTCGTAGAAAACAACTCTATTGGAATGGCAGTTTTAGATAAACTACGAGAAATGCGACATCCAAATCTTTATTATTCCCGCAAGGTTTCACACGAATACGTTGATCAATATGTCGCAGAACATCAAGCATCAGCAACTCCTGGTTTTTCAACCACAGTAAAAACCCGACCTTTGGTAGTCGCGAAGTTGGAGGAACTAATTAGGAATAAGGTGTTAAAGGTAAATTCAGCGAGATTAGTAAGCGAGTTGAAAACTTTTGTTTGGAATAATGGCAGAGCATCAGCAATGAAGGGTTATAACGACGACTTGGCAATGGCAGCTGCTATTGCTTGTTGGGTGAGGGAGACAGCTATTGTTGTCAACACTCACGAAGCAGAATACAAAAAAGCACTCCTCGGAGCAATGATGACGTCAAGAACTTCTATCAACACCAACTTAAAAGGAATGAAGGACTATAAAAATAAGAACTCCCGTGATAAAATGAACGACACTAAAGATTTTAGTGACTTACCCTTCTTTATGAAATAGGACTATAAATACTATGGCAACTAACCAGAAAAACCCGAATAACCCAGAATCGACCTTATTTAAAAGGTTGACACGATTACTGTCTGGCCCGATTGTAAACTATCGACATCAGCAGATTAGAAAAGACAGAAAGCATAATCTGGATAAATACGCTAAACGATTCAAAACAGCAACCGGACAGCAGTTCAAGAAGAAATCTTACAGCCCATTTGAGAATATGATGGCTAAAATGATGGTCCATCAAAACAGATCAGAACGCTACGGCGATTTTGATCAAATGGAGTTCACACCAGAACTGGCTTCTGCTTTGGACATTTACGCAGACGAGATTACCACACACTCCGATCTTGGTCGACTACTCCAAATTGATTGTCCCAACGAAGAACTGAAACTTATTCTAGACACTCTATTCTATCAAGTACTCAATATTGAGTTCAACTTGTACGGTTGGGCTCGAACAATGACTAAGTACGGAGATTTCTTTCTCTATATGGACATCGATGAACATTCAGGAATCAAAAGTGTTATTGGATTACCAGCAATGGAAGTGGAAAGATTAGAAGGTGAAGATCCTTCAAACCCCAACTATGTCCAGTATCAATGGAACTCTGCGGGAATGACATTAGAAAACTGGCAAGTTGCTCACTTTCGTGTTTTGGGAAATGATAAATACGCTCCCTACGGAACATCAGTATTAGATCCTGCCCGTCGTATCTGGCGCCAACTGACACTTTTAGAAGACGCTATGATGGCTTATCGTATCGTTCGTGCTCCCGATCGCCGTGTATTCTACATTGACGTTGGTGGAATCCCACCCGAAGACGTTGAACAGTTTATGCAGAAAGCAATGACACAAATGAAACGCCACCAAGTTGTTGACGGTTCAACCGGACATGTCGACCTTCGTTATAATCCCGCTTCTATTGAAGAGGATTTCTACATTCCAACACGAGGCGGAACGGGCGGAACCAAGATTGAGAACTTGGGCGGTACTTCTTGGGGCGGCGATATCGACGACGTTAAATACTTGAGAGATAAACTGTTTTCAGCAATCAAGATCCCTATGTCCTATCTCGCTCGTGGTGATGGTGCTGACGAAGATAAAACAACATTAGCACAAAAGGACATTCGTTTCGCAAGAACAGTTCAAAGATTACAACGTTCTTTGATTTCAGAGTTAGAAAAGATTGCCATTGTTCACCTTTATACTCTTGGATATAAGGGCGAAGATTTAATGTCGTTTAAACTTAAACTTCATAACCCTTCAAAGATTGCCCAACTTCAAGAACTGGAACACCTTAAAACAAAGCTAGAAGTTGCTGACGCTGCCAAAGCTGTGTTTAGTAAACGTTGGATTGCCCAAAACGTTCTCAACGTTTCGGAAGAAGAATTGATTCGCATCGAGAGAGAACGCTTTTACGACGCTAAGTTAGAAGCTATTATCGCAAAGACAGCTGAGATAGCTGGTGAATCTGCTGCTGTTGAGTCGGCTGCCGGCGCCACAGCCGGATTAGAAGGAGCACTTGGCGGCGATGATCTCGGAGGAGACATGGACATGGGCGGCGAAATGGATATGGGTGGTGAAGAAGCCGCACCTGAGCCCGAACCAGAAGACGACGTCTTACTCGCTTCCCCGGCAGAAGCTGGACCTCCGCCTCCTGGCAAACGAGATGATCCAAATGAATATCATTGGGAGAAAGTTTCCAAAAAAGATATGTTGGGAAAGAATCACACAACCACTTCTAAATCAAAAGGAAAGTGGTATACCCCAGTAGAGATCGACGGTAGAGCATCAGGAGCCAGAAAAAGACATATGAAAAGTCAGGCTGGACATTCACAGCGAGGTCGCAGGGGAACTTTTCCTGGCCAAACTGGTTTGGACAGCCTAGTTAGAGGGATTGTTTCTGAAGAGAAATCTAATTACAATGTAAACGTTGAAAAAGACATCTTCAATTCTAGTTCAGAACTTAAAGAATTGATTAAAAGCTTGGAGAAAAAAGATGGCGAAACTAAAACACAATAAACGAAGGAATACAGCATTCTTATTTGAGGCACTCGTCAAGGAATTGACGAAGGCAACTCTAGAGAAGGATAATGAAACTAAAGATAAACTTGTTAAGATCCTGAAAGAAAGTTTTTCAAAAGGGACTTTGCTGGCAAAAGAGTTAGATCTGTTTAAAACAATTTCCGAAACACATAGTGTCGGGAAAGCAGAGGCAGAAAAAATCCTAGCAGAAGTAAAGCGAGTTTATTCGAACTTTGATCAGGGCTCTATTTTTGCAGCACAATCACAAGTTATTAATAAAGTGAATAAGACAGTTGGACAACAGGTCTTTTCAAACTTCGTGCCGAACTATAAGGCAATCGCAACAATCGCCCAAATCTTCAATAACAAAGTACCGATTAAATCCCGAGTCCTATTAGAGACACAGATTCTAAATCGAATGGTTTCAGTTGTCGTAGAAGAGAAAAAACCAGACGGTAATATTAAAAACTCTACAGTCCGTCTCTTCGCTAAAAGGTTTAACGATACATACGGTGAACTCTTCAAAGAACAAAAGGATTTGTTGGGAAAATTTATCTCTTCTTTCCAAGACAACGGATTAGAACTTAAAACTTATCTCAATGATGAAATCGGTCGACTGAAAGAGGAAGTTAACACTGCCAAAGAAATGGAAGAAATCAAAGAAGATTCTACAATGGATACCAAAATGGATAAAGTTTTAGAAATGCTAAATGATTTTAAAGGTGAGTTAATCACAGAAAAACTCTTGGGTAGAGTCCTGAGAATACAACAACTAGTTAACGAGATTAAAAACTAATGACTACAACAAACGAACAAGACATTATCGAAGCGATTCGAATGTTCATCGGGAAAGACGAAGTTCCTCTCGATGTCGAAGAGCCGTTACCCGAAGAAGAGCCAGCCGGCATCAAGGTGAGAGTAAAACCTCCTGAACTTCCGGTGAAGATCACTATTAAAGAACCGATTCGAGTTTATCTACAAATCCGTAGAAGCTTGGGTGGAAACTATATGATCTTTGACCACCCCTTGTTTGACGTTGTAATCCAGCCAAAGACAAATAAGATTGTCACATTCTCTAAAAGAACTGTAAGCACAGATCCTTATCCCTCACAAGATAAGTTTTTTGATTATCTGATGCGGAAAGGAATGATAAATGGAGATAGTATTCAAGGCGGCAATGTTTATGGTTCTCTTGAAGCAACCTACCCAATCAATGACGAAGTTGATACAGTCGAAGCATTACTACTTGTTATTTATTATTTTATGAAAGACGAAGTAGCAGACGTAAAAGCAGCATTAATGTACGCTGACGAACTGGAGGATAACTACACCGATCCAGATGATGAAGAATCTACTGAACTTGGTGAAGTTCCTCATAAAGAGAAAAAGGGTTCAATCGATCCCGGTTATAAGCCCTACGGCTTAATTTACAGGTTATAAAATGGAATTACTGTGGTTTATGCTAACCGCATTTGGATTGACACAAATCCTTGTGTTCGGTTCAATTTTTGATAAGATACGCCCAAACAAAGATATTATGAAAGGGTTCTTTCATTGCTCTATGTGTATGGGCTTCTGGGTTGGAGTGTTCTTATGTGGAATTTCCTCTTACACAGAACTATTTACATTTGAGTTGAACGCAGTTAACTTACTTATTTGCGGATGTTTAAGTTCGGGAACAAGTTATGTGCTTAGTCAATTATTTGGAGACGAGGGAATAAATGTTAAACGAAACTAATATCTGGATGAGCATTCATTGGATGCTCCAACCACCGAGGCTCTGCAAAAGCGGCTGCTGTATCGTGCGGGCAAATGGCCCGCACTCATAAAGAGGATGAGTAAATGAATAAACAATTTGTATTAAGAGAATACTATGCTTTGTGTGAAGGCGGCGTTTGCCAAGATCTTTTGACAGAAGCTGAAAAGAAGTTTGTAGCAGAAGGCGGTATTATGCTGACTGGAAAACTTCAAGAAGCAGAAGTTAGAAATGGTAATGGTAGGATTTATCCTCTCAAAACCCTGTCAAGAGAAATAGAGACATATTCAAAACTAGTGAATGAGAAGCGAGCACTGGGAGAACTGGATCATCCAGATTCTTCAGTTATCAATCTTCAAAACTGTTCTCATATGGTCACAGAAGTTTGGATGGACGGACCAGCAGTTATGGGTAAAATCAAAGTTCTTGGAACTCCTTCTGGAAACATTCTAAAAGAACTTATTAATGGCGGCGTCCAAGTCGGCATCTCTTCTCGTGGTCTTGGTTCAGTTCAAGAAGACAACGGAAACACAATGGTTCAAGACGATTTCCAACTTATCTGCTTTGATATCGTAAGTGATCCTTCAACACCCGGCGCTTTTATGAATCTATCAGAGAATAAACAACCCACTTCAAAAATCTTTACAAAAGCTGACAGGATTAACAGAGCGTTAAATAAAGTATTAGAGGACTAAAATGAATAAAGAGCAACTTAAAAAAGTTTTAAAACCTATGATCAAAGAATGTATCAAAGAAGTTATCTTTGAGGACGGCGTTTTATCAAGCATTATTTCAGAAGTTGTCAAAGGAACCTCCACTAACGTTGTTGTGGAGGCAAAACAACCACCTCAATCAATGAGAGGCAACGACGAAATCAAAAAGAAAATAGCAGAGTCCAGAAAACAACTAGCCGACGCTATTGGCAATGATTCTTATAATGGTGTCAATCTTTTTGAGGGAACAAAGCCAGCACCGGCACCAGCAGCCAATCCCCATTCCCCGATGGCAGGAACAGAACCAGGGGATAAAGGCGTAGATATTACAGCTATTCCCGGCGCAGGTAACTGGAACAAACTTATTTAATAAAGGATAAACAATGGCAGCGATTAATGTAAGAGTAGAAGCAAGACGAAACGAGCCGCCCGATCGTCTTATTAAGCGATTCAATAAAAAGGTTCGCAGAGAAGGGATCATCGAAGAAGCCCGAGATAGAATGTATTATGAGAAGCCTTCTGTTAAAAAAGCTCGTACCCGCCGTCAACGAAAGAGAGTGTTAGAAAAACTAAAACGGGAACAAAAGCACTCTGTGTGAGAATGCAGGACTACTCCTGTGTCGTTTTTGTTTTTACAATACTAATTACATTATGCTAAAGGCTGTATTATTGGGAGATAAAAAATGTCAACTATGTTAGAACAAGCAATCGTGGATGCAAAAGCATTAAGAGATGCCGCTATTGAGAGCGCAGAACGTGTCGTCGTTGAACGATATTCAAAACAAATCAAGGATACAGTCGAAACTCTTCTGGAAGAAGACGACTTAGGTATGGACATGGGTATGGATACCGGTATGGATATGGATATGGGCATGGACGCTGGCATGGATGCCGCTCCTGCTGGACCTACAGCCGCTGAAACCGACGCCGATGAAGAATGGTCGTCAAAAGGTATTGGGAAGGTAGTGAAAAGTTTGAACACCCAACTCCCAGAAGCTTTCCATCCAGAAATCGACGATGATAAAATTTTAGAAATCGACTTGGACAATTTAGATTTAGAAGACAAAGAGGACTTGACAGTTATGACACGCGAAGAAGCACCTGTTGCATTGGAAGAAGATATTGAATTAGACGAAGATT